>Ga0209210_1001073_pt1 | contig 24561 bp, 23 predicted proteins | sample RifGroA1_FD_183991 | JGI IMG/M metagenome (GOLD analysis project Ga0209210, IMG submission 183991) | Contaminated groundwater microbial communities from Rifle, Colorado, USA - Rifle Groundwater A1 (SPAdes) (version 2) | ecosystem: Environmental > Aquatic > Deep subsurface > Groundwater >...
CTCTACCCCCCATACCGTAAATACGAGGCCATGCCAAAACATGTTTCGAGGAGAACCAGCTATCTCCAGGTTCGTTAGGCATATTACCTCTAACCACAAGTCATCCGAGAATTTTGCGACATTCAACGGTGCGGTCCTCCAGTCAACTTTCGTTGACCTTCAACCTGCTCATGGTTAGCTCACCTGGTTTCGGGTCTACACTATACAACTACACGCCCTGTTAAGACTTGGTTTCCCTTCGGCTTCCCGAAACTTATCGGTTAACCTTGCTGTATAGAGTAACTCGCCGGCTCATTCTTCAATAGGCACGCGATCACCCCGCCTTGCGGCAGAGCTCTCACTGTTTGTTAGCATTCAGTTTCAGGATCTTTTAATAGGGCTACTCACCCTTCTTTTCACCTTTCCCTCGCGGTACTAGTTCACTATCGGTCAGTAAAAGTAATTAGTCTTGGACCGTGGTCGGCCCGGATTCGATCTAGAGTTTGCCGTCTCCAGATTTACTTAGGTACCAAACTTTAGTTTTCCCGATTTCGAATACGGGACTCTCACCCACTATGGTCAGCTGTTCCATGCTGTTCTTCTATCAGAAAAACTAAGTTATGTTTGGCCCTGCAACCCCACCAATAAATTGATGGTTTAGACTCACCCCTGTTCGCTCGTCGCTTACTAAGGGGCTCTCATTCGATTTCTTTTCCTTGGGGTACTTAGATATTTCAGTTCCCCCAGTTCCCGGTCACGACTTACGTCGTGAACAACCAGATAAATCTGGTTAGGTTTCCCCATTCGGACACTGCCGGATCATAAGTTCTTGTCACCTCCCCGACAACTTTCGCAGACTTGAAACGTCCTTCTTAGGCTTTTACTGCCAAGGCATCCACTGAATGCTTGAGTAGAATAAATCAATAATTTTTTTGCTTCAAATTTGAATTTGAATTCGTGCGATCTACTTGCATAATCTATTCACTTTTCAAGGAACAATTTGAGCTTCTTGAGCTCGCGATTGATTCTAAGGTAGCCAATCTATAGAGTCAATCGCCAAATCAAGACATTTCCGTAGGGGCTGGCCTTGCGCCTGCCCATTATTTTGTGGACCGTGCCGGACTCGAACCGGCCACCTCTACATTGCAAATGTAGCGCTCTACCAGATGAGCTAACGGCCCGATAAGAAAAATCCCGCCTTAGCGGGACCAGATTACAAACCAACACAGCAAAAAACCTAGGGGGCTTTTATGCTCACTGTTAAATTTATATTCATATTGTCTGCTAAGGACAAGTAAAAGTATACCAAACTCAGTCGGTTATTTCAAGCTCCAAACGACCGTCACTGTCTTGCTGATCTTGGTGCTCCCCGGCTCCACTGCCACGCCTCCCCCACCACCTCGACCATCCATGGCATAAAGTGGATAAGAAACTCCACCTGCACTGCCCTCGCTCACACTTATCACTTTATCTAAGCCTGTTCCACTAGCCACTGCCATCGCTTCAGCCTTGATTTTCGCGTCGGCGATAGCCTCCGTCATCAGGGAATCTTCAGCCTTCTTGCTGGTATCCAGTTGGAAGTTCGGTCCATAGACGTTGGTGGCTCCGCTCTTGGTCAAAAGGTCAGCCATGGCCGAGGCGCGATTTACATTTCTCAAAGTCACCGTAATCGTATTATTCACGTCCCATTGGCCGGGTTTACTCTTTTGTACACCATTGTCGTAATAGCTCTCTTGTCGTTGGTACACACTCATCGACTGGGTTTGAATGTCGGACGGATCCACTCCAAAGTCCTTCACCGCCTCGGTAATCGCCTTGATCTTGTCATTTACCTCTTTGACTGCCTCATCCTTACTGTCTTTTACCGCGTTCACCCCCGCGCTGTAGTTGGCAATTTGATTTTTCTCTTTTGACTCCGCGTATCCTGTCACCGTTACCGTTCGCTCAGGACTCATCATTAGCCTTCCCCAAGTAATATCTTTCCATGGAAAAAAGTAGACCACTGCCAACAAAAATCCAACTCCAAACACCACCCAAGCTAATCTGGCTATGTCTTTCATCATCCCTCTACTTTAGCAACTATCCCCCCACTAGTCAAACATTTAATTAGTGTCTTGACAACACCAAGTAGCACATGATACACTATGACCTTGAAGGAGATACCTTGTTCTTTGAAATTTATAACTTAGGAGGCATCGATGTTACCAATGTTCACGGTAAAAACCGGTAAAGTTATCGGACGTAGCCATATTTTATCCGGTCGGAACTGTCAAGATTCTTTAAAGACAGCGACGATCGAACTAAATAATCAAACGTATATTGTTGGTTGGATCAGTGATGGTTGTTCCGAGGGAGATCATAGTGAAATTGGTTCCACCCTGACCACTCAGTTTCTTGCAAACCAATCGATTCTCTACCTTAAAAGGGGTATTCCTTTGGAAGTCGTTCCTCTCTTCTTATTTGAGGATCTTCTCGTATTTCTGAGGACTAACATGGCTAGCCAGCATCTCACTACCCCACAAGATCGCGCCCAATACGTCAAAGACTATCTGCTTTTTACCTTAGTTGGTTTTCTTATCGGACCCAAAAGTAGTCAAGTTCTGGCTTATGGAGATGGTCTGGTCATTATTAACGACCAGATCTATCGGCGAGACTATCAAGACGAGTCCCCTTACCCGGGCTACCTTCTGATCGACTCTCGTTTCTTGAGTCCAACTCGCCGACTCCTACCACAGGAATTTGATATCTATTCCGTTAAGACTGCCAATATTCAAAAACTGGCCATCGGAAGTGACGCTTGGTTATCGGACTTTGATCTGTTAGATCATATTTGGGGTCACAAACACCCAAATCAAGTTCAGAGAAACATGAATATTTGGTCAGACGAAAAAAAATTAGCCGACGATGCTTCCCTTATTGTCGTTGAAGCTGTTTTGTAAAAGGAGGTCATGTGTCTATTTTTGTTTTTACTAAGTCTGGCGAACGCTATTCGCTTGATGCGAATGACGCTATCGGTTCGGGCGGAGAAGGTTCAGTTTATCCCTATCCAGGTCGCCCCAAAGAAGTCATCAAGATTTACGAAAATCCAGATACTTCCCACGGAAAAAAACTCAAGGCATTTATCGCCAAGAATTTTTCACTTCCCAAGTCCGTTGCCGCGCCAACCGATCTTATCTTCGACCAGTCAGGTAAAGTCATCGGCTATACCATGGCCTTTATCAAAGGAGCCAAAGACTTTCGAGAGTTGGGTAATAAACACTTTCGTCTCCGTCACAAAATCAACAACAAAAAAGTTGTCGCCCTCCATCTCAATGACGCTCTTACTTTAGAGGCTATTCATGGACAAAAAATTATTGTCGGTGATCGAAACGATCAAAATGTTCTCTTCGCCGGCACCAATAGCTACTATATCGATTTTGACTCGGCTCAGTTTGATAACTGGCCCTGTCCGGTCGCCACCGAGAATTATCTTGATCCAGCTTTATACAGTCTAGATCTGACTCAAAAACCGGTATTTCTTCCCCAGCACGATTGGTATTCGTACGCCGTCATGCTGTTTAGAAGTTTACTGCTTATTCATCCCTACGGAGGAACCCACCCAAGGATTGACGATCTGCCGAACCGAGCTCTAAAAAGGATCACTGTTTTTGACAAAGGAGTTATTTACCCGGCAGTTGGTCTGCCACCCGATTTAATTAGTGACGATCTTTTACAGGTCTTTAGTCGGTACTTCAAAGAGGGTTGGCGAGGTCAATTTCCTCAATCTGTCCTAAAGGGATTCCAAGCCGCTCTGATCGAATGTCCGTCATGTAACACGGCCTATCCGTCAAACAAGCGGTCCTGCCCCGTCTGTCAAGAACAAAATCAAGTGATCACCTCGGTTTCTATTCCGGGATCACTCACTGTCAAACAGTTACTCGGTCTCAAAGGCCAAATCCTCTATCACCGTCTTGAAGGGGAAAATTTAATTCTGATTACTTTGGAAGATAACTCTGTTGTTTTTCACTCTGTCAGTCAAAGTGGTCTCCAGACCATCAATTTATTTCCTTATCAAGTCGGTATGAGATTCGAAGCCAGCACCAAGCTGTTGGCGGTGAATATCGCCGGCAGTGACGGCATTGATCTTTTTGAGCTGAACTACAACGAGGCCACCCAAATCGAAAGCAGTGTCTCCGATACTTACTCGATTACGCAAAACGCGGTCTTTAGAGTCAGCGGCAAGCATCTTTTTCGGTTAGTTGGCGGCCAGTTAATCGATACCGAGGTCGGCAAAGGTGGCCTTCTCAATCGGCCCATTCGCGCCACCATCGAGCATCAGTCTTGGTTTAGTATTAGTTCGGACCCTTCACCAGTCGTCGTTGGTTTCCAACGAGTGTTGCGCCAGCAATTTTTCTGGCTACACCGCGATGGTTTTTCGACCGATTTAGTTGTCCCTCCCCTTGACCTCGGTGAGAGTCTCATCGACATCACCGTCAAATTTTCGGGCAGTTCCTTTCTGATTATCAGAAAGACCAAACTCAAAGGTAGTGAATTTATTCACTTCAACTCCTTTGATAAAAACGGCACGGTTATTAATTCATCTAGAATCGAGGCGGGAAAACTCCCTTCAGATCGAATCCATGGACAGGCTTACGCCGGGGGGAAATTAATTTTTCCGACCGATACCGGTGCCATCCGTTACGATCCGGCCACCGGTTCGCAAAGTGGGTTTCAAGCCACGGTCAAAACGGTCAACTCCGGCCAGTCACTATTTGCTTACTCGACTGGGTTATTAGTTGTCGATCCAAAACATGTTAGTTACCTTACCCTCAGTTAAAGGAGAAAACTATGAATCCTAGTTTGTATTCACCTTCCGACGTTGGAAAAATTTACAGTCCTCGACCCGAATTTATCTTTGAAGGCACCAAAAATCGGACCAAGACCACTGCTTATGAAGATAAGCGCAAAGTGGCTTTGTTAACGGTTGATGGACAAATTGATTTTGTTTACCCCGATGGAGGCTTACCGGTTCCCGGTGCGATTGAAGACATTCGGCGTCTCACCGGCTTCATTTATCGCAATCTCAGTGAGATTACCAACAATTACTTGTCGATGGATGATCATCCACCATATGCCATTTTCTCTCCCATTTGGTGGCGAGATCGCAGCGGCAACCTCCCTGGACCTTTTACCATGATCACCTACGCCGACATCAAAAGTGGCGCCTGGAAACCCATCATTGATCCCCTCTGGTCCACTGAGTACGTCAAAAAATTGGATACACAGGCCAAAAAACCGTTAATGATCTGGCCATTTCACTGTCTTCAAGGTACCATCGGTCAGTCTTTAGTCCCGGCTCTCTCGGAAGCCATCATGTATCATTCAGCCGCCCGTGGCAGTCAGCCTACCCTCATCTCCAAAGGTACCAATCCACGTACCGAACATTACGGCATCTTCAAAGCCGAGGTGGAAGATCCTAAAGATGTGAGTACCCAGCTCAACACCACTATTCTGGATGCCATTGCCAAACATGATCTCATTTATGTTGCCGGCGAAGCCAAGAGTCACTGTGTTCTCGAAACGATGAACCAACTCGTTAGCTATTTTGGCAAAACCCAGCCGGAAACCATCAAGAAGATTCGTTTTCTCATGGACTGTACCAGTTCTGTCCAGAATCCAAATGTCGATTTCGAAGCACTTGCCAACATAGAACTCGAAAAAATGGTTCAAAAAGGTGTTGTTCTTGTCAAAAGCACCGATCCTATCAGCTAAACAAGGAGACAAACATGACTTCCAAAAGCACCATTATTGTCGCTAACTTAAACAACACATCTGCTCTCGCCAATGTTCAGCACGCCGGCGCCACTGATATCGGAGGAGATCAGGTTAATCTAGTTCTCCGTATCATCGACCGTACTGGTTCCCTCCTCCGCTTTAGAGCAGAAATGATCGAAGCCGCTCGCTTAAATGTCGAAGCGCTAATCAACTCCAAAGCCGGTAACGAAACGTTGATGTCCACCTGGACTTTCAACGCCACAGATGGTTTCACCATTGTGGACGGTTTTGTCAAATTAGAAGACGTTACCCCTCTGGATTCCCAGAACTACGATATGCAGCCTGAGGACATGACCAATTTATTCGATACGGTCTACACCGGCCTCAACGACGAATTTGCCGGTATTATCGCCTACGCAAAAGGTTTAAAAAGTAAAGGTCTCCGAGTCAAGGTAACTGTCTTGGTTCTCACCGACGGTGAAGATAACCGCAGTCGCATCAACCCTGAAAAGATTAAAGCTCTTACCGCCAATAACGAAGGTTTTTACTTCTGTCTCATGGCCTTCGGTACTGGATTTGCCCAGGAAGCTGCTGCAGCAATGGGCTTTCCAAATGTCCGCGAATACAATGCCAGTGCCGGCGAACTCCGCCGCATGATGGGAGAGTTTTCCAAGTCCCAAGTTCGCGCCTCTCAAAGCATCGTTTCTCCAAACGCCTTCTTCAACTAAGTTATAAGTTTTATCAACCCCGCCAACCGGCGGGGTTTTTTCATGCCAAAATCTTCTCCATCTCCCCAAAATCCTCAATCACATAAGTCGCCCCAAAGCTTAGCTGTGTCTCTCTCTTATAAAATTCTTCATATCTCTTAGGAAAATATAATCCGGTCTTTACCTCGGCTCGCCTACCGGCCACAATATCTTTACCATTGTCCCCCACCATCAGTGCCTCTTCCGGCTTGCCACCCATCAGCCTCAGGGCTTTTTCAATCGCTTCCGGGTGTGGCTTTACAAACTCCACATCTTCTTTGCCAAGAAAGACATCGACCAAGTCCCGTAAACCATTGTTACGGAGCGCCGTCTTCACCCATCTTTTTCTCGAAGCCGTCACCACCGCAATTTTTCCTCCATCTGTTTTTATCCTTTTCAAAAGTTCCAACACTCCAGGGTTTAACTTCACTGCATTCAACTTATCAAACACTTCTGCTTCCAACTCTTCAAAAAACGCTTCACTATTGGTTACTCCCAATCTTTCCGGTCCCTGCCAATCTCCAATCACCTCTTTGGCAATAATCTCATTTGTCACCACTATCCCATGTTTCGCAAAAACCTTTTTAAAGCCTTCAAACCAAATCGGCAAGGTATCAGCCAGGCTTCCATCCCAATCAAACAAAAAATATTTATATCTCATTCTCTTGATTATAATGGTCACATGGAAATTATCACTCTTACCGTTGGAGATCTGGCTACCAATTGTTATTTGGTGACAGACGAGGACACCGGAGAAACTCTTATCATTGATCCTGGTGACGAAGGAGACTTTATCAGTACCACCTTACTTGAAAAGAAACTTATCCCCCAAGCCATCATCCTCACTCATGGCCACTACGATCACTGCCTTGCCTGCCTCGAACTCAAATTAAATTTCAATATTCCCATTTATCTTCACCAAGCCGATCTATTTCTCTACCAAAAAGCTCACCTCTCAGCCCCCTTCTGGTCAAACAAAACACCACACCGCGTCATTCCGGGCTTGACCCGGAATCCAGGTTTATTAACTCTCCCTCCCATTGATCATTTTCTCACCGATAACCAGACTATCACTTTCGGTAACTCCTTACTCCAGGTTCTCCACACCCCGGGGCACACTCCCGGTTCATGTAGTTTTCTGATCTCCCCTGTCAAGGGGAGAAACGGCAAAGCCGAGAGGGGTTCAGGCCTCTTTACCGGTGACACTCTCTTTGCGCATGGCGTGGGCCGCACAGATCACTCCTACTCTTCCCCCTCCGACCTCCAAAAATCCCTCTCCAAACTTAGAACCATTACCCTTGAACATAAAACTCCCCTTCTCATTTATCCCGGCCACGAAGATTTTGGTTTCTCGCGTGCTATATTAAATTCACCATGACCGAAGCAAAACAAAAAATTTACACTCTCCTCAAACAACGCACTTGGTTTAAAGCCACCGATGAAGCAATTCAAAAAGAGATTCTGGCACTTCCTGATGACTGTGATGGTTTTCTGGAGAATTTAGCTTCCCGACCAGATGAAATTGGCGAACTAGACGTTTTAAAAATGACCAAGCTCGGCTACGGCCACTTTCTCCTTCTACCGGTTTTTGAGGTCAGGTCAAATATCACTAACCAGATCTTCACTTACGAATACGTCAGCTGGAAAACAGGTAATCATCCCGGTGCTAGTGGCATCATTTTTCTGGAGACTGAAGGCAAGATCTCTCATTTTTTGGTCTCCAAAATTCACAAATTCTCTGTTGACAAAGACATCTACGAATCTATCGGTGGGCTCTATTTTCACTTTTTGGAAAACAAACCTCAAAATCTTCCCAAAAAGATCGAGCAGGAAATTCGTTTTCACCTCGGGGTTGATCATCTGGAATTTAAGAAAGTTATTAATCTTGGTCTCGCCCATCCCGATCTCGGAATGACCAACAACGCCTCCGATCTTTTCGCCGCCGTTATCGATATATCCAACCTACCCAACCTGACCACCAAGGCCGATTTCAGATCTACCCACAAACCCATCGGTTTTGAGCTCAAAGTTATCCACATCAGCGAGTTTATGGACTACCTTAACATCATCGATGATAACTACTTCCTCAGCGCCGCCGCCCGGGTTTTAGCCAGTAAAGAGATCGATCTGGAACTCTAACTCCCCCCGCTATAGCTCATTAGAAAACGTTACCGAAGAGTAGTTCCGTAGTGTCTCTGAATATCATACAGTCGGCCATTGATGTCAACGATGTTTGAGGACACGGTAACCTATTTATGATCTATCCATCACTTTCTCGGTAACATTATTTGTGATCTATATCGCCCCCTTGCATTCTGTAATCTGTCATCTTATAATAGTCGTTGACTTACAAGGTTCGACCTTAAAATATAAGTAATCCGCACGCCATCAGGCGCAGGCGAACCATTTTTCCTCCCCTTCCCCCTTTTTACACCGTTAACCCGGTTTCATTCCTATCGACTCCCGCTCTTGCGGGATCATAACCATCGTCATTGCGAGGAACGTACTCGCGACGTGGCAATCTCACTCTACCAAACCTTAAAGGAGGTTTTTCCAATGTCTCTCAAAAATCTTGGTTCGTTTCTGCTCGCTTTGTGGGCAGATTTATGGCGTTTTGTTTTTCCCAATTCCAAGTACCAACCCCAAAAGGAGGCTACCATGCCTATTTTCTTCACTCCGGAGCAACTCAAAGAGAAGCTCCAAGATCGTGCTTTTCAGCTGGAAATGGTTTACTGGCTCGAAAGTACTATTCGTCCTCTGGAAAACGACGCTCTGTACTTGATGGTCGCTCACAATCGTGCCAGCACCGTGAGGCCGATTGATACCGCCTGCATTCAAGCCGTTCTAGATCGTCTGGAAGCATACATTCTTCTCGGTACTCCCGCTCACGAACTCGGCCATCATATCTTTGATGCCCTGGGTGGCTCCGCGATCATCAGCAACGATCCATTCGTGGCAAAAGCCTATCAAAACGAGATCGACGCCGCCCTGTTTGGCGCCATGTTCCACGACAACGCCACCGGTGTTCAACACCGATACATCGACAACGAATGGGAGCTTAACCATGGTGAACTCGCAGCCTGGATTTTTTATCACGCCACTGAAGGTCTCCTTATTGAGCCTGTTCGCCGTCTGACTGCCTACGCCATTGCCGCCCATCCTCACATGACCAAAGAGATGACGGCCAAAAATGGCAGTGTCCGCAAACCGTGGCGGGATCAGATCTTCACTTTTGGTAAAACCCCCGTTCGCCTGGCTGTTTGGATCACCCGTTGGACCGATCGCCTCGAAAACGGTGGCGATTCAGCCACCCACTTCGTGCGTCACGCTCTGGCTACCATCGATGGAGCTCGCGTCGGCGGTTTAGATCTTCACGGTGTGGACTGGTACAACTTCAACGATCAGCTCAAGTACATCTTTACCCCCAAAGCTATTGTCACTGAAATTCCGGTCTTGGATCAGGATAAGAAGCCTGTCATGAAAGATAACAAACCTGTGGTAAACAAGGTTCCTTCCATGCTCCAACACCTTAAAGGCTATGCCTCAAGCGCTCTGGCTTTCCCCTACTCGGCCTACAATCAACACGACCACCGCTCGTCCGTCATGACCGATCTCATGAGCTGGAAAGTGGCCAATTCGGTCAAGTTCATCGATCTGGTTAGCAACACCACCGGCATACCCAACTTCGAGTTATTCATTCAGCTGATGCAAATGAAGTCAGGTAGTCCCAATTCCCAGCTCACGACGGACACCATCAAGATGATGCTCGATCTCTGGAATCTCAACACACCAGAAGACCAGGCTCACTGGGCTCAAGGCTTCCAAATGGCATTGACTTCCTACTACGAGTGGCTTCAAGTTCTTCAGAACCAGATTTCCAAAGCTACCGATCCTACAGTCAAAGCCTTCCAGCCCCTTGTCCCTGGCTTAATCGCTCGCGTCACCAAAATTTAGTTATTTGTATCTCACCCACCCATCCCGGGTGGGTTTTTCTTACCCAACCTTGACTTTTCAATACACCCATAGTATAATCTCCTAAGTTTAATCTATGGCTAACCAAATCGACAAGTTTATCCTCAAACTGCCACCCAACCGCCAACTTCTTTGCCATCTTCTCATGGACAAAGATTGGTTCAAAAAGAGTGATTTTCAGGTTCAAAAAGAAGTTTTAAGTCTCCCTAACGAGTTCGAAGGGTTTGTTTATGACCTGGCTCAGCGGCAAGATAGAATTGGCAACGTAAATATTCAAAAACTTGTCAAAATCAACCGAGGAGTCTACCTTATAACCCCGCAGTTTCTTGTCTACTCTCCCAAAACCAAAAAGACCTTCACTAGGGAGTACGTATCCTGGTCATTGGGTAAAAATCCAGGCGTTAAAGGTATTTTGTTGGTCAAAACCGAAAACAGGATCTCCCACTTCATTACCGTCGAAACCGAAAAATTTCCTATCGGGAAAAGCACTTTTGACGCCATCGGTGGACTTTCTATGTACAATCCCAATCAAATTATTGGTCTTCTCTCCAAACAAATCGAAAACACTATCAACAAAAAAATGGGTCTTACTTCCCTCAAAATTGACGAAATCTACGACCTCGGTCGCCTAGAGACAGACAATGGGCTCACCCCAAACCATCCGGGCATCTTTGCCGCCGTCATCGACGGAAATCAGGCTCAAAAAATCGCTATTCCCGATCAAACCACATCCAAATCTGGCCTTTTCACCATCAACATCATCCCCATCGAACAGCTTGAAATGTATATTTCCAAGATCGACGACGCCTTCTTCTTGTCCACCATCTGTCGACTGCTGGCTAAAGGAGTTATCACTTTGTAAATTGCTACAGGTCTTGACCGCCTCCATTTTGCCTCTATAATACCGGACAGACCTACAAGGTTCGTCCTTAAAATCCTATCTATCCCCCGGAGGTTACTTTTGAAACCAAACGCAAATCTCTATCGCCTCGGCATCATTCTCGACTTCACCAAGTCTCAGCAGGGGTTTCTCGAGCAAGTCGGCTTTTTCAATCCCGAACCCCAGATCAACTCAGCTTTAGATCACTTCCCGGGTATCGACAAATCAAATCTCACCCGTCTCATCATCTGGCAAGGAGTTGACGAAAAGGGTCGAGTCAGCAACCGCCTTTTTGATCTCCAACCACTACCCTTCCGTCACTCGCTTCGAGAGTTAACTCACCAGCTTAACGAAAGAAATTTTCAGGAGTTCCTTGGTGACCCAAACGAAGATCTCTCGAATCTTGTCAACTTCAAGGTTCTGGAGGTGAAGTGGTTCATCAAGCTTTGGGAAAACAAAAACCGAGACGTGCCAGACTATGCTCCCAAAAGATTGAATAATGGTCTCAAGTTCGTCTACACAGACAACAAATTAATCGTCAGTTTCCAAAAGGTCTCGACTGATCTGTGGTTGGCCTCAGATCACAACCCCACCACCGTCATCCCCTTGACCCACGAAAATTTTGACCTGGTCATCAACCAGCACATCCAACTCGCTCAAAAATATCTGCGAAACAAGGAGAAATAAATGAATCTATTTGTAAAATCACGCGGAATTAACTGGACTCCAACTGACCTGGCATATAAGTCAGGCGGCAGCAATCTTGATCTGGGTAACCATCCCATCTCACACGACAGCTACTTTGCCATCCAAGCCATCACCAAGACCATGACCGATCGCCGAGTTCAATTTTCCACTCAAGACAAAGAGTTAATGTCGGCTCTTTGTGGTGTCGATGGATTGCCTATCAAAGCACCAACTCTAGTGATCGATCCAACCAAAATTACCCGCAACAAACACAACATTCCAAGTCGCGACGGAATCCCCACCAAACCGTGGTTTGTTTCGGGTGGTAAGTTCTTATTAGTTGCGACCATCTGCATTTACGGTGCCGCAACTCCAAACGAATCCCTGGGAGTCTACGACATTACCCTCTACTATTGTCCACACACCTTCAACCCCACGATCAACTATCTCAATCTGCACGACGATAAAGGTAAAAGAATACAAAACAGTGGCCACGGTAGTGCAGGAGTAGTCCGACAAGAATACTATATAAAAGTGAAAGAGATCCAACGTAAAGATCTGCTCAATCACGATTCGGATTGGTTTAGGGAGTCCTTCACCACCGCAGCCAAAACCATACCTGAAAGCATCCACGCCTTAGCCTCAATAGGCTAGAACATCACCCTCTCCCCGCCAGCTAGCGGGGAGTTTTTTTATGAACTCGTCATCTCTTCTTCCCCAACACCTTTTCCTTTATGGTTTTCCCCTAATTTATTTTCTCCTCCGACCCATCACCTGATCGGTCAATCCCAGTAATTCCACACCCGTCATAAGAGTAAAAGCCTTCTGCATATAGCCGGTCTCATCAGCATCTACCGTTGGATAGGCAAAGTATGTTCCGGGCATAAAGATAATTGCCTGTCCCGGTGCCGAGCCGGGCATCACATTCCCTTTACCCAAGGTATCCACGTACTTGGCAAACCACCCCGGGGCGATCAATATCGGCGTTTTTGTCTCGGCATTACTACCATCGTAAAACATCATTGATCCGGCGTGTTGCATGTGCCCACCGGCCACAAACCCAGGCTTCTCCTGGGTATACAGGTCATACATTCTCTTCAATCCAAACTCGGGTCGGGAATACGAAGCATGTTTCATCAGCTTGTCTGCCAGACGGCCGGTATACTTTGGTTTCTCGTTAATGGATCCATTAGGGCCGACCGTAAACTCGATTAAAGACAGGTGGTGGATCAAAGGTGTTTCGGTCGCATTGGAAAGATACGATCCCGGCGCCAAAGGCATCGAGTACAAGTTTATCTTTTTGGGTTTATTCATCGGCTTTCCCTCTTCGTCGACATCGCCTTCCCCAAAGTCTTCAATATCCACCACATTGCCATTCGCGTCTCTAAACTCTTCGCCGGTTTTTACTTTAAATCTCCAACTACTGTTGCGCATCGATTCACACATCATAATGGCCAGCGTCTGATCCTTCGCCCCATTAATTACATCCCTAAATCGATTCAAAATTTCCATCCTTTGTGGTGAACTACCTGCCTCCGTATCGATCATATTCCGCAGGAACACTACTAAAGAGTGTGGATTCCCTACTACAAGCTCCTCATGATATTTTTTTAATTCCTCATATCCCTCGGAACTACTCCCCAAGCGGGTATTTCCCAATAAGTGTAATGTTACCGGTAATTTTGATTTGACATCATAAGTTAGCGTGTCATACGTCGGTTTCATCTTCATCTTTGAATATGGATTTGTTACCCAACCCCCTTCCACCTTTACGACATCAACTGGTGTGTCTTCCGTGTGTTCTTCGCCACTTATTTTACTTCTCTTATCGATCAAGGTAATTTTCGGTTTGGACTCCACTTCAGCTCGAATTTTCTCTAAAAGCTCCGCCGTCATCCCCTTACTTTCTACCCAGTCCAGAAGACGCAAAGCATTATTTGCCTTCTGTCCCTGCTCAAAAGAAGCGAAGGGGTAACTTTTTTCTTTTCGTCCGGGTTTTCTTGGCTCCACAATTACCCCCTGACCCAAAGGATCCGTCCAAGTAGCCCCCAATTTAATTCCAAAACGGTCAGCTGGTTTTTCTGGTGACGAACCCTTTGCCGTACCCGAAGCAATAAAATAGACCGAGGTCTTTGCTCCACTAAATAGTTCTTTCGCTACCCCCATCCGATGAAGATGCGCACTCATATATCCATTAGACCTACTTGACTCCGATGTTGCGAAGACTGCGTTACGCAGGCCATAAACTGAGTCAAACTTACTTTTTCCCGCCGGATTATGCCAAATTGTTTCGGAATGCGTGTAACCATTAGGAAATCTAAAATTTATCCTTCCCCCATTTTTTATGATTCTTCTTTGATCGAAACCCATTTTATCCGCAAGTAAAATCCATGGATTTATCGTTGATGAGTCCTCAATCCAACCATTATGTCCCCAGTATCCGGAAACCATCGCCGCTATTTTATCCGCCTCGACCAAAGGTCGCAACATCTCCGCCATAATATCCATTTGCTTGTGGGCATCAAGTACAGTCCTGGCGGTATTGGTTTGCATATATTTCTCTTTCAAACCTTCTATTTCGTCTCCCAGCAGTACCAACATCGCATTCTTGTTATTCATCACAAAACTAAACAGATCCTTCACCTTCTGATGGTCAGTAGCCAAGGACGCAATGTGCAAATCCGATCCACAGACAAGCATCATTGACCCACTGGTTCTAGTATTAAGATCAACCTCGTCTCTGCCCATATAGTTTCTCTCGATTTTCTGCGATTTCTCGACAATATCCAAAAATAATTTATTGATTTCGGCTTGGGTTATCAGTTCCGGAACAGCTCCGGATACCCCCCAGCGCCCACTTCTATTTTCTATTGTTGACATTTTTTTATATGAAAATTAATAGTATTCAACCAATCCTATTACCTCAACCACCAAAAAACAACTACCAAAATAAGAACCTAACTAAAAATAATTTAATTAACTGAAGAGTCGTGCCCACTCAAAAATTCTTCCACCATCATTTCAACTTCTTCAGCGTTGTCCGCCGTCATTAGTTTTTTTCTAAGCCCCACAGAGCCTTCAAATCCCCGAGCAAAACAAGCCAGATGCTTCCTCATCGGAAAAAACTGAAACTTTCCTCCCGTCTTGAGTTCTTGAGTTCTTGACCTGCCTGCCGGCAGGCAGGGTTTCTTGAGTTCTTTATATATCTCCTCATATTTTTTCGCCTGCTCCACCATCACCATCAGGCGCTGTGACACTGTGACACTGTGACACGGTGACACCTTCCTCAGCGCCCACGGATTCCCCATTGCCTCTCGTCCAATCAACACCCCATCCATCCTCCCAGTCAAGTCAATCTCTTTCCCAAGGTTAGTCATTACCTTGAGTTCTTGAGTTCTTGAGTTCTTGAGTTCTTTAATATCCCCATTCCCCAAAAACTTCGCTCCACTATCCCTGATTACTTCCGCGGCCTGCAGTAGCACCGTCCAATCCGCTTCACCTTTATAAAGCTGTTTAAAAGTTCTCCCGTGCATGGCCACCGCCGGTAGTTGCATCTCCGCCAGTGTCTCCCACCAAACAGGATCAGGAGCCTCGCTCCCAATTCTCGTTTTCACACTCACCGGAATTTCAATATCTTGAGTTCTTGAGTTCTTGATTCCTTGAGTTCTTAAGTAATCTTCCACCCCCCTTCTCGTCGCTTCCACCACTTCTTTTGCATTACACTTATCGCGGATCAGCCCCGCTCCGCCTCCCCTCTTTTCCAGGCCGGGGGAAGGACAACCCATATTGATATCAATCCCATCAAAGCCTAGTTCACAAACAATCTTGGCCGCTTCATAAAAGGACTCGGGGTCACTGCCAAAAAGCTGAGCTATTATCGGTCTCTCAATCTCACTGTATTTCAATTCATTCCAAATTTTATGCTCCATATCGTCCCTTTTCTTAATCCGCCACAGTCCTTCGGCACTCACAAACTCAGTATAGATAATATCTGGTCTACCGTATTTTTTGGCAATAAATCGCATCGAGGCGTCCGTCACCCCATCCATTGGTGATAGTCCTATTATCGGTCTATTTAATTCCTCCCAAAAATTACTCATACTATATTATCCACGATCTACCATCTACAATCTACGATCTAAACTCTCACAGCCATCATCCACTTCTCGTAAATCGTCCCATCTATTCCTTTATCAATCCACAACTTTTCAAACTCATCCCTTGGTAGTTTTACTACACCGATTCCCAACCCTGGAGTATATTCTTCATTATAAGAAGGATCTATAAGCCACACAAACTCACTGTCTACGTCAAAAATTATTGAATAATGCCCACATTCCAGTCTCTCAATCTCTTCCTCAGTCCCCTCGGCTTGATAACTAACAAGCATTACCCCACCATTGTCCAAAACCTTCTCAGCATCACTCAAGTCTGCATTCCAAACTTCCAAAAAGGGAATATTTTCTTCGTCAAACAGTTTTTTTATATTTATCGACTTTACCCCATCTACCTCATTTACATCCAATCTTTTAAAGACATCGGTCTTCAACACATCTTCTCTCTGAAGCATCAACAACAACGTTTTAACTGCAGCATCGCCACAATCAAAATACAGTTCCATAAAAACTTTTTTTTCCGGTGCTTTCCGATGACCATCGACAGTATTTTTATTGTCCACAGTTTCCTCATTTAATATTATTTTGCGTAAATAGTCAAAACTATCAGCCTTACTGCCAACTTCCCAACACTTCGGATATTTTTTCTTTCTCTTCAAAGCTGTATTAGCCAACCCCCTTCCCACAAAAATAATACTCTCATTAGTTTTGTCATTCCCGCGCAGGCGGGAATCTATACAAATTACACCAATTTTCTCTCCAATTTTTACAGCTAACTCTTTTAGCGCCAGCAAATAAACAATTTTCATGCTTTAAACAGCTAAATACCAGTGATCCAAGCCATCCTCATCCACCCACCTGCCTTCAAAAATATTCCTTTTTATCTTCCTAACGCCAGCTCGATATCTCACCCTCTCACCTTTTACAAACGGATCGGCCAGCCATAAATAATCTGCCTCAATTCCAAACACGACCGAGTAATGACCGCTTTGGAGCTTTTTGTAGTACTTTTTTTCACCCCATGCCTGATAAGCTACCAAACAAAGCCTCCCCTTGCTCAGTTCGGCCTCAATATCGCCAAGGTTAGCCCCAAACTTCTCCTTGGCCTTCAGACCGTGGAGTTTAAACAAGTTTTTAATCCGGTGAGACAGGGTTCCGTAGCTCTTGGTAGTATGTAGGCTCTTTTTCAGGCTCAATCGGTTAGATTTCAGGCCTCTGGTTCCCAAAATCGTCTGCACGCACGCCACTCCACACTCGTAGCCATTAACTTGCACCACGGGTTTCACAGGCAGGAGTAGTATCTTGTCCTTCTTTGTCACTAAGTGGGCGCTCATGGGGTCGAACCATGTACCTCGGTCTTATCAGGACCGCGCTCTAACCAGATGAGCTAAGCGCCCAAAACCACCTGTCTATTCTAACATAATCGAACCAAAATGAGCACAAAAAACCCGCCATCACTGTCATTGCGAGGTCGCCTAGGCGACCGTGGCAATCTCACTCCACCCATCAAAAAACCACCTCTCGGTGGGTTTTTTATTTTGTTCGCATTCCCGTAGGGGTTTGATTCATCAAACCCGTGTAGGGGTAGGCCTCGTGCCTACCCGATCTGTAGGGGCGCATCATGATGCGCCCGCAACCATTTATTGTCGTCTCAAGAGTGGCAAGAGTCAGGTAGATTTGTTTTAGACACTCATCTACCAATAGTGTGGCGATATTATCATCCGGTCTCGTGAAGACCTTAACTCCTAGAAAGGAGGTGATCCATCCGCACCTTCCAGTACGGATACCTTGTTACGACTTAGCCCCCATCGCTAGTCTTACCTTAGGAGGCCCAATCCTTGCGGTTGTGGGTACCTACTTCGGGCACTACTAACTTTGTTGACTTGACGGGCAGTGTGTACAAGAATCGAGAACGTATTCACCGCGGTGATGCTGATCCGCGATTACTATCAACTCCCCTTCATGCAGGCGAATTGCAGCCTGCAATCCGAACTGAGGACAACTTTATAAGGATTAGCTCCGGCTCGCGCCTTGGCATCCCGTTGTATTGCCCATTACGCCATGTGTGTAGCCCAAGATATAAGCGCCATGCTGATTTGACATCATCCCCTCCTTCCTCCACGGAAAAAACCGTGGCAGTCTGCTATGGATATTTAACATAGCACAGGGGTTGCGTTCGTTACGGCACTTAAGCCGACGCCTCCAAAATGTTTGATCATTACCATCAAACGTAGACTATACCATCACCCTTCGCTTTCGCGTTAGGGGTCGACGTGTTATGGAATAGATTGCTCTATCCATCTTCACCCTATCTTCATAGGGATCCAGTCGTTACGGGGTCAAGACTTTTATATTTCATACATTCTGACAAATTCATCATGCGAAAGAGATATGTGAATATTCCTTCGTATTAGAATGTGCCGAATGTCAGTCTGACTTCCCTCGGTATTGCCCATTTGAATTCATTTAACCCGAAGTTAAACCGAATGTCAACAGGGTTTCACCGATATGAGTCGAATTTATCATCCCGATTACTCGAGAAGGTCGCGATAGCTCACGACACGAACTGACGACAACCATGCAGCAGCTGTGTAACACTCTCGAAGAAGTCCCTATTTCTAGGGATTTGCAGTTACATGTCAAATCTTGGTAAGGTTCAAGGTTTCGTATCCAATTAAACCACATGGCACGCTGATTGTGCGATTCCCCGTCAATTCCTTTGAGTTTTAGCCTTGCGGCCGTACTCCCCAGGCGGAACACTTAACGCGTTAGCTTACGCCACTCCCCTTACGGGAAATAGCTAGTGTTCATTGTTTACGGCTAGGACTACAGGGGTCTCTAATCCCTTTCGCTCCCCTAGCTTTCGTTCATCAGCGTCTGGTATGTTCTAGTTGCCTGCCTTCGCTTTTGGTATTCTTCTTGATATCAATGGATTTCACTCCTCCACCAAGAATTCTAGCAACCCCGAACAACCACTAGTCTGTTAGTTTATCGAGCATCTCTGGAGTTGAGCTCCAGGCTTTAACCCGATACTTAACAAACCGCCTACGATACTCTTTACGCCCAATAAATCCGGACAACGCTTGCGCCCTACGTATTACCGAGGCTTCTGGCACGTAGTTAGCAGGCGCTTTCTAATAGGGTACCATCATTATGTTTTTCCCCTATCACAGTGGTTTACGACCCGAGGGCCTTCATCCCACACGCAGTGTCACTGCATCAGACTTTCGTCCATTGTGCAAAATTCCCAGTTGCTGCCATCCGTAGATGTATGCTCCGTGTCTAAGTAACATTGTGGGGGGCCACGCTCTCACGCCCCCTAGCCGTCATAGCCTTGGTGAGCCATTACCTCACCAACTAGCTGATAGCGAACAGGCTCATCTTTCTGCGACCGGTTAAGGTCTTTCTCCTTGCGGACTTATGCGGTATTAATTAGCCTTTCGGCTAGCTATTCCCCACAAAAAGGTAGATTCCTGCCATTCCTCACCCGTCTGCCACTGCTCCATCTCTAACCTTGCGGCTAAAGATTTCACCGTTCGACTTGCATGCTTAAGGTACACTGCCAGCGTTCGTCCTGAACCAGGATCAAATTCTCAAAAAAAATTGAAAAGTTACGTCACTCTTACCACTCTTCAAACGACAAAATTGCTTGCTGTTTCACTTGTTAATGAACTTGGACATTTTAACAGCCACGGTTCGCCTCCACAAGAGGCAGAAAAAAACTGACCGAAAACCCAATCGGTACCCTCATTTTATCACAATTTTCCCCTCATTCACACGCACCATACTCTCCTGTCCATAGCCAGGACTTTCAATTTTGTCATTCCGGGCTTGACCCGGAATCCATCCCCTCCCATAGGGCCAGGCCTTGAAGATCTGGGATCCTATAAGGCCTGGCCCTATCGGAAAAATCCAACCACATCCCATAACTTGCTTATTGTCCTCTTTTGTGCTAAATTACCCACTGAATTCACATTCTACACATTCAAAACTTGGAGGCACAATGGACAATAATACTATCTGTATCGGTGTCATGGGCTATTCTGGACAAAAATTTGACATCGAAAAAGCACGCGTTATGCTCAACCAGGCGTTCGATCTCTTTGCCTTCCAACACAAAGGTAGTCAGTTCGCAATCGTCTCTGGTTACACCAATCTTGGTATTCCCGCCATAGCATATGAAATTGCTGTTGAGCGCGGATGGACTACGGTTGGCGTCGCCTGCGCCAAGGCAAAGGAATATGATGTTTTTCCTTGTGACGAAGTATGTATAGTCGGTGAAAACTGGGGTGATGAGTCACCCACTTTCCTGAACATGTGCCAAGTCTTCGTCCGCATTGGCGGAGGCAAACAGTCACGCCGCGAAATAGCTCAAGCTAAGGCGGATGGCAAATTCGTTTACGAATTCGATCTTGAAGCCTTACCTGCCTAACTGAAAAAGACCCCCGAGCCACGCTCGAGGGTCTTTTTTTTTACCTGCAGGGCCTGGCCCTGCAGGTATTTTAGCCACAAAAAACCCAGGGTTTTCACCTGGGCACAGATTACGCTCGCTTAAACGCCGTCTGTTTAGTCATAAACTCGACGGCCTTTTCAAAGGGAAGCAGCGACGGCCTACGACCAATAATGTACTTTATATCGACCAGAGTCATCAAAGACTCAAGATCGTGTATGTCCCCTTTGTCATCCATCCCCACTCCCGAACGTACAAATACATAACAATCCTCCCCTGAACGCACAATTTCTACCGCTAAGTAATATTTTCCAGCGATCTCGTTTTTAGGCACAAACCACACACTTTCCATTTTCTACTCCTTAACGTACAGATTTTTTAGGTACAGTATTCTACCACAAAAAGTCCCATAATACAACTCCCAGCCTCAAATACTCCCAAAAACTTGACAAGTTAACACTATAAGGTATAATTCTCCTAGTTTTCCCAACCCCACATTGAAATAAAGGAGACAGAATGACAACTAAAGCCGAAACGATTAATGGCATTCACTGCCCAAGTTGTGGGTTAAATGACGCCAAAGCCGTCTATCACAACTTAGTTGGGTTCCAAGCCGTCTGGATGATTGAGCACCCCCATTGTGGCTATCAACTGGACGCCATCAAAATCATCTCAGGTATTCTTAGGAAGTACCTGATTGAGGTTTATAGTTGGAACGAGGAGCCAAGACAGCCTGTCGTTACCCTAACGAGCGACAACTCTGTCCAAGCAACCAAGGCTCTGAACGAGATCAAAAATAGTCTGGGTGAGTTGATAATTAGTGTCAAAATTATCCTCGATGCAATCCCAACCTCACCAGTGTGTCCTATCTGCGGAAACCTTAAGTTTATTTCGGGTTATCGCCTAAGGTGTGGAGATCATTACTCCGTCAAGCCAGCGAACTATATCCGAGGTTATCTCAAGTACCATGGCTACCGTATAGATGAGAGAAGCGATGGTACATTTCACATCAGTAGACTCGTCAAACCAACAGGCTGGGACAAATTTGTAGGAGCAGCCGATAGACACGTCGCAGTCGCCAAAATTATCTATCGAGTTGACAACGACGGTACCCACTTCCTTGTTATTAGCCGCCCCGAAGAATTCAATCCGGCTGAGTACGAAACACTTGTCAGTTTATTGCAAACCAGTCTCGGTGAATTTTATAAGGTCATCGTCAAAGTCGAATAAATCACAAACCCCGCTCCCAAGCGGGGTTTTTATTACCCAATTACTGCCTGCAAGGCCTGGCCTTGAAGGCGTTTTTAGCCATAAAAAATTGCCCAGAACCTAAATCCTGGGCAAAAGCTATCTATCCTTCGACTTCAACGCCTTCTTCAAAAACTTCAAGAGGTTCGTCCGCTCCATGACGTGCGTCTCGACGCTTCTTCGCTGAAACCAGCCATTCTTCCACATCACAGTCATCACGACCATGAGTCAAAGTACGCGTGCCACGATCTTGCCTCAAGCCACGATCAAGGCGGACACGTTTCTTCTTAGCCTTCATTTCCTTCGTTAGGTTCAAAAAAATCCTCCTGAATCTTAATAAAAGGTAGAAAACAGACAATTCGGACAAATTTCAAACTACTCCATATCTTACACCTATAGTATATTTCTGTCAACCTATTCAATCACCCCACCACCTAGACATTCTCCGTCATGTGCATAAAAGACAGCACTTTGCCCTGGAGCTATCCCTCGCACTTCCTCATCCAGTGTCACTAGTAGTCCATGTTTAGTCTCCATCCCACTCCCCAGGATCAGCTCCCCTCCATGACGAATTCTAACCAGCAAATCACCTAGAATCCATTTTGTTTTAGAAATTTTATTTATCTCGCCCACTTCAAACTGATCCCATCCAGCAACGACAGCTTCACCTACAACCAGTTCGTTTCTCTTAGCGTTCTTAGAAATTACATAATAAATCGGTGTCTCCCCATCTTGAGTTCTTGAGTTCTTGATTCCTTGAGTTCTTGGATCTAGTGTCCACCCCCCTCTTTCCCCGACAGTATAAAACCAAACCCCATCATGAGTTCCTATTTCATGGCCCTCGAGATCCAGAACCTTTCCGGGTTTCACTTTCAGTCGTCTGGCCAGAAATTCTCGCACTTCCACATTGCCGACGAAGCAAATCCCCTGGCTATCTTTTTTATCCGCCACCGACAACCCTGCCTCTTTGGCAATTTCTCGCACTTCATTCTTCACCAGGCCCCCAAGAGGAAACAGTACGTGAGCCAGTTCTTTTTGCGTCAATTTCCACAAAAAATACGTCTGGTCCTTATGTTTATCCTTGGGGATATGCAGAGAAATATAATTCGGTGCAGAAGCTCCAGCAAAAGCCGCGCGGAGCGGATCCGCACTCGTACTCGAGGGACGGAGGTCGAGCACAGCTTTGGTGAGCTTCGAACCGACATGCAATTTTGCATAATGCCCCGTCGCAATATAATCAAACCCATTTTGGATAGCCCAGTCAAGAAAAAGTCCAAATTTAATCTCGCTGTTACACAACACATCCGGGTTAGGGGTTCGCCCTGCTTCGTATTCATCATAAAAATACTTAATCACTCTATCGTTGTATTCTTCCGAAAAATCTAACTCTTTAAAAGGGATTCTTATCTCCAAAGCGGTTTTCAAAGCACTCGTCCGATCCTCATCCGCCCGACACCCATTTTTCTTAATCCATTCCTCTCGACTCACTCCGTCCTTTTCCACTTCACTCTTTGGCGGCCAACAGTACAAGTGCACCCCCACCACCTCATATCCTGCCTTTTTCAAAAGCCAAGCACTCACCGCCGAATCCACCCCCCCTGAAATTCCCACAGCAACCCTAGACATCTACTTTCACTATTCTTTCCGCCACGTTCACCCCCAGCTTACTTCTCTCGAACCACTTAAACTGAGCCGTTCTATTTACTTCAAGTATTCTCCAAGTTTGCGACGTCTCATCCCAAGCTACATCCAGACCGGCAAAGTCCGCCTTCAGAACCTTCATCGCCGCCAAAGAAATCCTCTCCAGTTCGGCTATCTGCGACTGGTTAAATTTAGGCTTTATTTTTGATAATTCCTCCTGATGGGCCAATGTTTGAAATTTATCTTTCTGTCTGTGGGGCATCATTCCCAAAACTTTCCCGTTCAAAACCAACACTCTGTACCAGCGTCTCACCTTCAATACCAGTTGAATCAGGACATCCCCCTCACTATATTTCAAGGATAGTTTTGTGAGCTTCTCCAAACTCTCGGCCAATCTAACATTTTTACCGTGAGACCCAAACCGCGCCTTCACCATCACCGGCACAAACTCTTTTTTCCGTTTATTTAATATTTCCAAGTATCTTTTCCAACCTCTCACTCCATTAAAGCTGGCAAAGGGGATCACCGGCAGACCGGCTTGTGCCAGGAGCACTCCCTGTTCCAGTTTTCCCATCAAAGGAAATAGTTTAAAACTCTCCCCATTTATCACTTTTACGCTTTTCCTTTCACTTTTACTGTCTAGAGTTCTTGAGTCCTTGAGTTCTTGAGTTCTCATATTCTCTACATACTCCAAAATCACCGACTTCACCCCAAGCATGCTGGTACCACCTCTCTTAGTCGCGGCTCTGGGAATCACCAGATCATACTCATGGATCTTTTTCCCTGTCCCCAAATCAATTACCGGCTTACCCAGACTGCTTACCCCAAGTCGCACGTGTTCGTAGTTCACTTTATCCACCGCATATCCCAATTTTTCCGCCTCCTCACCGAGTCGCCTGGGCTCATACTCCCCCCTAAATCTTGTCAGAATTAAAATCTTTTTCATTATTTTGAGTTTTTGATTTTTTGAGTTTTTCCAAACTTCTCCATACAAAATTCCAGTATCGCTCCGGCCGCATTGATCTTGGTTCTTTTTTCAAACACCTTAAACTGCGGCGCCTCGTTCACCTCTACTATATATAGTTCTCC
>Ga0209210_1001074_pt1 | contig 24556 bp, 22 predicted proteins | sample RifGroA1_FD_183991 | JGI IMG/M metagenome (GOLD analysis project Ga0209210, IMG submission 183991) | Contaminated groundwater microbial communities from Rifle, Colorado, USA - Rifle Groundwater A1 (SPAdes) (version 2) | ecosystem: Environmental > Aquatic > Deep subsurface > Groundwater >...
TTCCTACCTTATATTTTTTGTTCCATGGGCAGCCTCACCCCGCATTATGTTTTTATATCACTACCTTCCCTCAATTCCTTTTATGTGTATTGCGATAGCCTATGTCTTGCGCCGTTTTCCGAAACTTATCTTTCCGCTATTAGCTATCAGCTTTTCGCTATTCGTTTATTTCTATCCCCATTGGGCGGGAATAAAAATACCGCTTTGGCTAGATAATTCCTACTATTGGTTTGCCTCGTGGCGCTAAAGGGCGAGGAGAATTGAGCCGACTATTACTAGGATTCCGACCCCAATTCCGAGAAGTGTCGGCCATGATGTTCCGGCTGACGGCAAAGACGGTTCAGCAGTTCCCGTCGGAGAAGTCGTTGGTGCGGCTGTTCCTGTTCCCGTAGCTGTAGCTGTTGCGGTTGCAGTCGCGGTGGCAGTAGCAGTTGCTGTAGCTGTAGCTGTTGCGGTTGCAGTCGCTGTTGCGGTCGGCGAGGCGATGGTGAAGGATATTACAGTGCAGGCAACCGGCGGCTCTTCAGCTTTGGGCTTGGAGGTCGGGGCAGTCGGGGCAACCGCCTCTTGTCTTAGTTGGTAAAGCCTGATTGCAGTAAAAATAGCAATTCCGGCCAAGAGTAAGGTGGCAAGAAGTATTACTACTGTAAAAATTTTACTTTTAAAAAAGTCTCTCATATTTTAGAACCACCCCAATGTTGTATGGTGCAGTTGGGCATTCACACTAAAGGTAGTTATCCCTGTCGGAATTGTGTATTCATCGTAAAACTCTTGAGTATTTGGTCTTTTAGCAGTAACTTCCGGCCTGGTTACTCCATTTATGATAAACCTTGCTCTGTCAAAGCTTCCGGTTGATGTTTGTCCGGCGACGGTAAAGCGGACCTTATCTCCAGCCTTAAGTGTTGAAAGGTCGGTTATTTCGACCCAGTCTGTATCAAAGGCCTTGATGTTAAGACATTGGGCCGGCGCTCCGGTTGCAAGATTGACGCCACCGCGATTTACACAATTGTCCCCGTAATATGACTGACTTTGGCAATTGTAATCAGTACAATTCGGGTCACTTCCTCCAATTTCGTTTTCAAAGGCCTCAATTCTGGTTGGGAAACCGCCGGGTCCTGGTAAGGCAAGGTCACACTCGGAATTTATACAAACAGCCCCTTTCTTTTTATCATTTGTATCCCAGACTACCCGGGCAGTTACGTGGCCGTCTACTTTACCGGTTTTTGCATTTATTCCTCTAATTTTTATCTTGGTTGTTCCGGCAGGCACTTTTACGGTTGTCCCGGAAATGTCAGTCCAGTTAAGCCCATTATCGGAACTTACCTGAACTTTGGGATTAATGGTACAGTTGGGTGGAGTCCACCCGTCGTCTCCACCGCCGCCATCCCCGGTTTGACACTCGGTGCAGCCCTTATCTCGGCAAGCCCAGCCGCCAGTATCCGTACAACCACTATTTGGTATACATTCTTTGTCTGGGTCATTTTTCTCGCAAGCGAAGGTACAATCAGCTGGACACTCGGGAGTTTCGTCTCCGCCCCCACCGCCTCCGCAGTTAATGGGGCCGGTATTAGCTATCTCTCGTTGAGAGCATCCTGGGCCATACACACCGCCCGCACACGCGCCGGGAGTAGTTTCGGCCAAGCAATCTATTTGTTGAACTCCACAGTAAGGAGATTGAAATGCAGGTTGGGATGTAAACCCTCTTTGTTGATTTTCTTGACATCCACTCCCAGTTTGAGTCATGTTGGGACATTTGTATAAGAAATATTCCACACACGTTCCGCTGCCTTCACCAGGTACTGGTCTTGGTTCGCTAGGACTACAACATACTCCTGCTGGTCCCTGAGGCGTAGTACACTCTCCTGCCGTCGTTTCATCCGATAGACAACCTCCCATTCTACATGTTTGTCCAGTGCCACAAGTTTCCCCTCCACCACCAGTAGTACAATCTGCATCAACTTCGCACTTGTTAAGATTGGGCTCGCAAGCTGGCGGATAGCCTGAATCAAGACATACAAGACCAACTTCTGTCGATCCAGAGCAATACTTACAGGCAACCTGTTCATTTGCTTTTTGGCGGAAGAGTTGCTGTTGTTGGACCAGAATTATTCCGGCGCCTAAACCGCCTACCAAAACCAATATTCCCAAGATAGTTGCAATGACGCGCCCGGAAACCCCTTTTTTTGCCGGGGGTGAAACAATAGTGGGGATGTCAAAGGTTGGTCCGGCTCCGCCGGCAGGCGGTGCTGCGGGAGGTTGATCAGAAGCAGCTCCGAGCGGACTTGCCGGAGTAGACGGAACATCAGACGGAAATGCATCAAAAGGAGATGGAGTTGTTGGTGGATTGGTAGAATTATTTTGGTCAGGCATTAGATTTTTTCCAAATTAAAAAACTAAAGGCAAGTATGCCTATTCCCATAATAGAGAGTGCGAAAGTTGGTGTCAAGCTGCCGGATTCTGGCGTGGGCGGTGCAGTCGGGGTGGCCGAAGAAGTGGAGATTGGAGTCGGTGTTGCTTTGGGAGTTGCCGACGGGCTTGCAGTTGGCGAGGATTTCGGCGTTGCCGAAGGCGTTGATTCAAAGGCGGGGCCTTCTGCAGCCTGGACAATAAAACTTCTGGTTAAAGTTCTTAAAATTCCACCTGCGTCCTTCCATGTAATCGTAATCGTGTGTATGCCTGGATCAAGATTGGTCGGCGGACTAAAATTCCAGTCTCCGTTTGAAGGAACTTTAACCGAAGTTGTTATAGGGTCTGATTCAACGGTGATTGTCAGGGTGACTCCCGGCGGACCTTCGCCAAAAAATGCAGGTTTCGTTGTGGTTACAATTTCTCCTTCGTCCAAGCTTTCCAAGGTGACCGTGGAAGCCGAAGGGGTTGCCGTATTTTCGGGAACGGTAAAGCCTGACGATGGGGTTGAGATTTCCGGAAGCCCAATTGAGGCCTTGGGAATCTCGCTTGAGGAGGAAGGCGGAAGGCTTTTAAAATCATGGACCTGCCCCAAGATTATTGAAGGAACGGGTCTTGCAGATTGGGGATAAATTTGAGCAGAGGCAATCCCCTCGGGTCCCGCGTTTACTGATATTTCGACAAGTGTGGATGTTTCATTTATGGGAATATAACTTGTCAAATCTTGAGTTCTGGCTGAAAAAACCGGTATCACCCAACTTCCGCTTTCAGATGTGATTGTTGAAAGAGGCGAGCTGCCCCCAAGTGTTAAATAAACCAGTGCGCCAGACGCTGCATTTCCGGATGCTGTAAGCACTTCTCCCGAGACTAAATTCTCGCTTCTTATAAATGCAAGTGTTGGCCCGGATTTTACTTGCCAGGGAATTCCGCTATTGTCAAAGTCACTCCCGCCCGAATTTATTTTGAAAAAATATGAGGTTTCAGGGGTCAGTCCGGAAATTGTTGATGTATGGGTAAAGCTTTGAGTTTGACTTCCGGTAAGTTCGTTTTTATCTAGCCCAGATTCATTCGCCCCCCATTTTATAAACCCGGAGGTTTCTTTGTCCGTTACCCAAGAGACGGTAAATGCGGAGTCTGAAATATTTGTGATTCTTACGTCTTTAGGCGAAACTTCCGGGGCGGCGCCAAGTCTGAAGATTTGACTGCCTCTGACCAAAAGGACGCCCGTTGAAATCCCTAAAACTAAAACGATGATTCCGATTATTGTTGGGATAGTATTTTTATTCATGGTTGTGGACTCGCCGAGGGCGACGCCGTTGGTGTTGCCGATGGAGAGGCCGTTGGCGCCTCTGTTGGGGCTATTGTTGGCTGCGGGGTTTGGGAAATTACTGTTTGCGGGATCTGACTTTCTTCAAAGAAGATTCTTCCTTGAATTTCGGAAATTGTATTTCTATCAAGTTCGGGATTGACGGCTTCGAGGATTTCACCAGAAACTTTAGGAGCGGGTTTTGTTGTGAAAGTTCTATAGACTCCAAAAAATACCCAAAAAACGCTGGTTATAGCCGTCATAATTGCGATTGAAACGTAACTTGGTAGTTTAGACTTATTCATTTTTTGTCTCCAAGATATGGCGTGCGGCCGGAAGATACAAGAACCAAAATTTTTACCCCTTCTTGGTCGGTTGCTGAAATTCCAACTGTATCTATTTTAAGAGGCCGCCTTAGTCTCTCTATGTCTGCCAAAAAATTCTGAAGGGCGGGGTAGTCACCGCTTACGCTTACAGTTAAGGGTACCCCCAAGGCTCCTTCCGGAAGCTCTTCCACATCTTGTCTGGATTTCGGCTTGGCCTCTCCGAGAAGAGTTATTTCTCCTATTGATATTCCTAAAATATTTGTTGAGCGACTTGTTGCCAGAGCTTCGATTTGCCTAACCAGGGTTTCTGGTTGTGGATTTGAGGGAACAGAAAATTCAACTTGCCCGATTGAGGCACCTTCAGAATCAAAGGCTAAGTGGGCCTTTCCCAAATTTTGGATTTTTTCATCCATCTTGTTGGCTATTTCTTCTTTTTCTCTGACATCGCGGATAAGTTCGGCAATTGTAACCGCCGTTGGACGAAGTGCAAAAAAGGAGAAAAAGGCAATAGTTGACGCCGAAAGAATAATCTCCAAAAACATCTTAACATCCTGGCGTCTTCGATAGACGTTAATTATGTTAAGAAAAACTTCTTGGTATCTAAGATATCTTGCTCTCCAGCCCGAAGGCATATTTTTCCTTTCTTTATTTAGCTAATTTTATGGTAAAAATCAAACTACCGTCCGTCCCTTCAGAACTTGAAATACCGACCAAAGAAACTTCTTTGAACTTTTGGCTGGCCTTAAGGTTTGCAATGAGTTGAGCAATGTTTATTTCATTTTGAGTAATGCCTTTTACCTGAAAGGATTCCCCATTGAATGAAACAGAAGCCAGGAAGGAATCGGCCGGGAGGTAACTGGTAATTATTTTTAAAGTTTCGGCAAAAGGCTCATTGGCCAACGTAAGACTTGCGAAAATTCTAAGCCTTTTTTGTGTATCTTTAAATTCTTTTTCAAAGTCGGCATCGGCCGCAATTGCTGCCTGCTTTTGGGTAATTAGTTCGTTTAGGTCGGTAGACCTGGCATCCAGCCAAAAGCGGGAAAGAAATGCAAGCATGACAACCATTTCGGTTATAATGACCATTATTCTGAAAGTTGAAAGAGCCCACTTAAGGATACGGCCTAAAGTTGAGCCTTCAAATTCCTCTTGGGGTAGTAAATTTACTTCTTTTTCTTTTTTGGCAGGCATAGTGGGTTCACCTCAATATAGCACATGGAAAGTTGTGAAAGAAACCAAGTGGCTAGCCTATTTCTTTTTAGAAGATTTTTTCTTGACTTGCGGTTTGGACTTTGTGTGGGGAAGCAACTTAGAAAGGCCAGATTTGATTCTTGCCGCCTTGTTTTTATGGATAACGTGCTTTTTTGCGGCCCTATCCACCAAAGATATCGCCTTTTGTATTTTTTCTTGTGATTTTCCCTTTTTGGCAAGCCTAAGGGCAAGTTCAAGATTTTTTCTAACCGCCGAGTTGACTGACAGTTTTTTCTTTGACGATCTAAGGGCTCTTTTGGCTGTTTTCGTTACAGGCATGTTGCTAGTATAATCAAACCAAACTTGAATATCAATCCATGAACGAGTTCATAAAAAACGGTAAAAAATTTTTAATAAGACCCCAGAACTCCGTGGTTTCCGCGGCTTCTGTAATTATGGTAATGGTTGTTGCCTCAAGAATCCTGGGACTTATTAGACAGAGGGTTTTGGCTAATTATTTTGCGCCAGATGAACTTTCCCTTTTCTTTGCAGCGTTTAGACTTCCGGATCTTCTTTTTGAAGTTTTGGTCTTTGGAACTTTTTCTTCTGCTTTTATTCCTGTTTTTACAAAAGAATTTAAAGAAAGGAAAAGTTTGGCGTGGGAGACGGCCGGGAGAGTTGTAAATATAGGACTTCTTATTTTTGTTGTTTTTGCATTGCTTTTTGGAATTTTTGCGCAACCTATTTATTCTTTTATGGCTCCGGGCTTTAGCGAGGCGGAAATCTTAAGGATAGCTCAAATTGCCAGAATCTTGTTTGCAGCCCAGGGATTCTTTGTTGTAAGTTATATTTTAACCGGGGTGCTTGAGTCCCAACGCAGATTTTTGATACCTGCCTTGGCGCCAGTTTTTTATAATCTCGGCATAGTTGTTTTGACGGTTTTGCTTTCTCCTTCTTTGGGACTTTTGGCCCCAACACTCGGGGTAGTATTGGGGGCACTCGCGCATTTTTTGACTCAACTTCCCCTAGCTCATAAACTTGGCTTTAAATTTGTTTGGGGAATAAGGCCGGATGAAGGAACTAAAAAAATTGGCAAACTTGCACTTCCCCGTGTAATTGACCTTTCTTTTGATCAAATAGGTAAGACGGCAGAGCTTTTTCTGGCAAGTTTGATTTCAACGGCTTCATATACCTATTTTACCTTTGCAAATATTCTTCAGGTTTTGCCGGTTACACTATTTGGTACTTCTTTGGCCAAAGCCAGTCTCCCTCTTCTTTCCAGGCAAGGGGATGACCCGATAAGTTTTAGAAAAACCCTGCTTACTGCCATTTCTCAATCAATTTTTTTAACCGTCCCCATATCGATTGCGCTAATAGTCCTAAGGATTCCTGCTGTCAGGCTTGTGTATGGGACCCGCATCTTTGACTGGGCTTCAACCGTGCAGACCGGAATGGTTCTTTCAACTTTTGCGCTTGGGATTACCTTTCAAACTTTGGTTGCAATTTTGGGAAGGGCCTTTTTTGCCCTGCATGACACAAAAACTCCAGTTTTTGTTTCTTTTGTCGGGCTTTTTCTTTTGGTTGTCGGAGACTTTTTGCTTGTAATCTATTTTGGACTGCCTGTTTGGGCTTTAGCAGCCTCGTTTTCTTTCAGTGTATTCATTGAGACCATCCTCCTTTTTTATTTAATGGAAAGAAGAATCGGAGGAATTTTAACTAAGGGGACGTTTATCAGATTTTTTAAAATTCTTTTGGCGTCAGTTCCTTCCGGACTAACGATGTACTTTATTTTGAAATTTTTTGATAGAAGCGTTTGGATAAAAAGAATTTCTTTCGTTTCTGCAATAAACCTGCCGTTTGAAAGGTTTGTTCTTGACACAAGGTATACTTTGAATCTTTTGATTTTAACTTTCATAGTTGCGGCAGTTGGAATGGCCATTTATTTTGGGATTTCCTATTTAGCCAAATCAGAAGAGCTGGTACTTTTATTTAGTACGGTCAGAAGGATTTTTCAAAGGAAGAAAGTTATTGTTTCTTCTAAAGAGACCATATCTACTCCCATAGATGAGCCCTCATAGATCTTGACCCCGATTTAATCGGGGTTGACATCCTTTAGCACTCGTGGTATGTTAGCGCTAATGCTTCGACGGATTCGACTTCGCTCACCGTGGTGAGTTATATCGAACCACTGCGCTCAGCACTATAGTGGTGAGCGAGCGAAGCGAGTCGAACCATGACTGACGGACTTTCTGCTAGACAAACTCAAATATTAAAAGCCTTAATTGACGAATATATAGACACCGCAGTTGCGGTGGGTTCGGAGGCTTTGGAGAAAAAGTACAACCTTGGAGTTTCCCCGGCAACTATAAGGAGCGAAATGGTTGCATTAACGAAGGCGGGATATCTTCGTCAGCCTCACACTTCAGCTGGCAGAATTCCCTCTCCTGTTGGTATGAAATTTTACATAAACCAGCTAATGGAGGAAAAACAGATGAGTGTAACCGACGAGGTTAAAGCAAAAGAAGAAGTTTGGGATTCAAGAGGCGATTTGGACGAACTTCTTGAGGAAGCTACACACGCTCTGGCAGCCCACACAAGAAATTTAGCAGTTGCCTCGACCGACGACGGAAAAGTTTGGCGGTCAGGATATGCGAATGTTTTTGAAAATCCGGAATTTTCCGATTTAACTACCTGTTCAAGTTTATTCTCTTTTATCGAAGAAGCGGAAAGACTCCATGAGCTTTTCTTTGAAAGACTTACCTCGGGGAGTCCAATTGATGTTTTTTTTGGGGAAGATTTGGGTTGGGCCGGACTAACTCCAGTTGGAATTGTCGCAACACACTTTAGTGTGCGGGGAAAAAACGGGGCACTCGGGGTAATTGGGCCGATTAGACTAAAATATCCGACAGTAATTCCGATTTTGAGATACTTTAAGAACTTAATTGAGGAAGTAGCGAATAAATGAAAGCTAAAAGCGAAAAGGGAAAAGGGAAAAGTTTAGAAACTGAAGTACTGAAGAACCAGCTTGCAAGGGCATTGGCTGACTATGATAATTTAAGAAAAAGAGTTGAAAGGGAAAGGCAAGATATTGAGAAATTTGTTTCTCTTAGACTTATACTTAGACTTTTATCTGTTTTTGATACACTAGAGGTAGCCCAAAGTCATCTCAAAGACCAAGGGCTGCAAATTGCAGTTGGCGAGTTTAGGAAAGTATTAGAAGAAGAAGGACTGGAAGAGATAAGGCCTGCCAGGGGAGAAAAGTTTAATCACGATATTCATGAGGCCATAGAGAGCGTTTCCGGAGGAAAAGAAGGAGAAATTGTGGAAGTTGTTTTAAGTGGATGGAAGTTTAAAGACGGTCCGGTTGTTAGGGTTGCAAAAGTGAAAGTGAGCAGAAGCTCATAAAAAATAATATGAGTAAAATTGTTGGAATTGATTTAGGAACAACAAATAGCGTTGTCGCTGTTATGGAAGGGGGCCGACCAAAGGTTATCCCCGCGGCCGATACTGGCCGAAATATCACTCCTTCTGTTGTTGAACCGGTTAAAAACCTTGTGGGGGACGTTGCAAAACGCCAAATGATTCTTAATCCCAAAAATACAATCTATTCGGTTAAAAGATTGATGGGACGAAGATTTACAGATGACGAGGTCAAAAGAACTCAAAAAATGGTTCCCTACGAGGTTAAATCGGGCAAAAGCGGAATGGCCGACCTAGAGGTTGAAGGAAAGACCTATACTCCCCAAGAAATTTCGGCAAGAATTTTAATGAAGCTTAAAAAAGACGCAGAAGCCTATCTTGGAGAAAAAGTTGAAAGCGCTGTGATTACGGTTCCGGCCTACTTTGACGATTCCCAGAGGCATGCAACAAAACAAGCGGGAGAGATTGCGGGACTTAAGGTTGAAAGAATAATTAATGAGCCGACAGCTTCGGCTTTGGCCTATGGTCTTGATAAAAAGAAAGCCGAAAAGATTGCGGTTTACGATTTGGGCGGAGGAACTTTTGATATTTCAATTCTGGAACTCGGTGAAGGAGTATTTGAGGTTAAAGCGACAAACGGAGATACGCACCTTGGCGGAGACGATTTCGACGCACTAATTGTTGACTACATTTGCGACGAATTTAAAAAAGACAATGCGGTTGACTTAAAGGTAGATACCCAAGCACTCCAAAGAGTCCGGGATGCTGCTGAAAAAGCCAAAATTGAGCTTTCGGCAGCAAATGAAGTTGAAATAAACCAGCCCTACATTACCCAAAAAGACGGCCAGCCCATGCATTTAACCATGAAGCTGACCCGGGCAAAACTTGAAAGTTTAGTTGAGGAATTAATCGAAAAAACAATGAAGCCGGTTGAGGCGTGCCTCAAAGATGCAAAACTTGACCCGCACGGCGTTGACGAAGTCATTTTGGTTGGGGGCATGACCAGAATGCCCAAAGTAATCGAAACCGTCAAAAACTTCTTTGGCAAAGAACCAAACAAATCGGTCAACCCCGATGAAGTTGTGGCAATCGGGGCAGCTATTCAGGCCGGAGTTTTGGGCGGAGAAGTTAAGGATATTCTTCTTTTAGATGTAACTCCTTTGACTTTGGCAATTGAAACTCTGGGAGGAGTTGCCACGCCCATGATTCCCAGAAATACTACAGTCCCGACTTCCAAAAGTAATATTTTCTCAACTGCAGCCGATAATCAGACTCAAGTTCAAATAGTTGTAACCCAAGGAGAACGGCCGATGAGTGCCGACAATAAAACTCTGGGAACCTTCACACTTGACGGAATTCCTCCGGCCCCCCGCGGTGTTCCCCAAGTTGAAGTTACTTTTGACATGGATGCATCGGGAATTTTAACCGTGACGGCAAAAGATAAAGCAACGGGCAAGACTCAAAACATTAAAATTACGGGTGCTGTGGGGCTTTCCGACGATGAAGTCAAAAGAATGCAAGAAGAGGCCGAGAAACACAAAGAAGAGGATACGAAAAAAGCGGAATTAATTGAAGCCAAAAACAAAGCTGACCAAATGGTGGCAGTGGCCGAAAAATCCCTCAAGGATGCGGGCGATAAAGTTCCGAAGGATGTCAAAGAAAAAGTCGAAGAGAAGGCCAAAGCAGTTAAGGATGTTTTAGAGAAAGGGACTAAAGAAGAAATCGAAACAGCGACAAAAGATTTGAGCGATACCCTTTCTCAGATAGGACAAGCAATGTATGGTTCGCAAGGGGGTCAAAAGCCAGAAGAAGCCGCCTCCGCCGAAGGCTCTGGCGAGCCGAAGGAAGAGAAAAAAGAGGAAGATAAAGACGAAGCCGCCTCCGATAAATCTTCGGCGAGCCAAGGAAAGAAAGATGAAAAAGCCAAGGGCCCTGAGCCTGCCGAAGGGGTTGAAGAGGGTGAAGTTGTAGAATAAAGGTGTGGCTTCAAAATCAGACTACTACGATATTTTGGGTATCTCCAAAGCGGCCAGTGCCGACGAGATAAAAAAGGCTTATCGGAAGCAGGCGTTGGAGTGGCATCCGGATAGACATAGAGACGAAAAAGAAGCTGCAGAAAAGCGTTTCAAAGAAATAAACGAAGCTTATCAAGTTCTTTCCGACTCCCAAAAACGCCAAGCCTATGACCAATTTGGCCATGACGCTTTTTCTCCGGGGGGTCCTTCGGCAAGCTCAGGATTCTATGCCGGGGGAGGTGGGCCATTCACTCAATCCGGTCGTTATGGACCTTTCACTTATACCTATACAACCACCGGCGGAGACGGAGGAAATCCTTTCGCAGGAATGGATTTTGGCGACCCTTTTGACATTTTTGAACAATTCTTCGGAGGAGGAAACCCTTTTCGTCAAACCCACCAAATTCCGCGGTACAGCCTAACCATTGATTTTATGGAAGCAATTAAGGGGGTCACAAAAGAAGTAACAATTGAAAGTAAGCGTCGCAAAATAAAAATTCCGGCAGGGGTGGATGAAGGCTCAAGAATCAATTTTGGCAGTTTTATGCTTTCGATTAATGTGCGACCACACAAGATTTTTGAAAGAGATGGGGAAGACATTTATGTAAAGGTGGGCATCCCCTATTCTTTGGCGACCTTGGGAGGAGAAATTTCTGTTCCAACAGTTGATGGCGACGTAAAAATCAGAGTTCGTGCCGGAACTCAAGGCGGGACAATGGTTCGCCTTCAAGGTAAGGGCGTACCTTATATACATGGAAGGGGCGCCGGTGACGAATACGTCCGCCTCAATGTTTTAGTTCCCGAAAAGCTCAACCGTGACCAAAAACGTAAAATAGAGGAGTTACAAGAAGAAGGACTTTAGTTTTTCACTACACCACTACGTATTGGTGTAGTGTTATATTCCTTCTTTAGTTTCTGGGTTTTCTTTTGAACTCTTCGGAAAAGGCTTCTTTTAAACTTCTATCAGTTGCTTCTTTTCCTTTCACTCCTTCCAGAAATTTTTCCAGTCTTGAATTTTGACTTTTTGCCTTCGTATATTGTACAAGGGCGAAAAGAGCATTCGGAAGTTGAAATTCAAGGGGTATTGGAGGAAGGTTTTTGGGCATATCGTATTTAACAGGAAGTTTAGATATAACCTCCTCAAGACCTTTCCCGCCCTGCGAAAGCCACATACTTACCTTGGCGATAGTCGCATAACTTACATGGAGGGTTCTGACAATTTCTTCGAATGTATTATCGGCAAGAAGAAGCTTGGCGATTCTTAGTCTTTTGGCTAGATTTTTTATTTCCTTTGCGGTCAATAAATCTTGCAAAAAATTTGCAGTTTCAATTGGTTCCTTAACAATTCTGAAAGAGTTAATCAAATCGAACATAAGCTCCATTTGCTCATTTCTTGATAGTTTTTCTACTCTTTTAGGTTTATGATAAAAAGTGGTTCTACCCATTTCACTACATCAATACGTAGTGATGTAGTATAGACAGATTATTACTTTTCGGGATTAATTGTCAATTATCAAAAGGTTTTATTTCTGTCCCTTCCCGAAAAACTCATAAGAGGGCAAAAAAGAATTATTGAGGAGATGGAAGAGAAAGGCCTCTGATTGACTTCTTTTTGACTTCAGAGTAAACTTTAGCAAGATTAAGTTTGGAGATGGTGGGACGAGTCCCGCCATTTTTTTTAGAGGAATATGCAAACACCAAGAACAGAATTTGCACAGGCCTTAAAAGCCGTCGCAACCGAGCGGGGGCTAGACGGGGCAGTTATTTTAGAAACCATAAAACAGGCAATAATTGCCGCCTATCGCCGTGATGCAAAAGAACGGGGAGAAGATGTGGACACAATGGATTTTGACGTTGAAATAAATCCCGTAAATGGCGAGGCAAAAGTTTTTGCCTGGTCGTTAGAGAAACCTGAAGAAAGAAAAGACGTTACCCCCCCCGGATTTGGCCGAATTGCAGCCCAAACTGCAAAACAGGTTATTCATCAAAAAATTCGAGAAGCTGAAAAAGGAGCAATTATGGATGAATTTTCCGGCCGTGTGGGAACTTTAATTTCCGGCATGATTCTGCGTTTTGACGGAAGCAATGTTCGGGTTGATATAGGCCGTACAGAGGCCATAATGCCGGCCAGCGAGAGAATTCCGTCCGAGCGGCTTTCAGCAAATCAGCGCTTGACTTTTCTGCTTAAAGCAATTGAGGAGGGACCAAAAGGTAAAGACATAATTCTTTCCCGGGCCGACCCGCTATTTGTTGAGAAACTTTTTGCACGAGAAGTTCCCGAAGTTGCATCGGGCAGCGTGATTGTCAAGATGACAGCCCGCGAAGCCGGAGTTAGAAGTAAAGTTGCGGTTTTCTCAAACGTTTCAGGTGTTGACCCGGTTGGAAGTTGTGTCGGCCAAAAAGGAGTGAGAGTTCAGGCGGTTACAAACGAACTTGGAGGAGAAAGAGTTGATATTGTGCCTTGGAGCGAAAACACGAAGGAACTTATTGCCTCTTCCCTTTCCCCTGCTGAAAATTTGTCAGTAATTTTAGATGAAGAAAATAAAATTGCTAAAGTTTTCGCTCCGGAGGAGATGCTTTCTTTGGCCATAGGCCGTGAGGGGCAAAACGTTCGTTTGGCTGCAAAGCTAACCGGTTATAGAATTGAAGTTGAGCCATCTTTACCCAAAAAGGCAGCTAAAACCAAGAAGGTTAAAAAGGTGATAAAGAAAAAATCAGCCAAGAAAAAAATTGAGGATGGAAGCAAGAAGCTGGATGCTGGAAAATGAAATTAGAAGTGAGAATATCCAATCTCTAGTCTCAACTTCTAACCTCGAGGATTTTAAGCATGAAGAACGAGAAACCAGCAAATACAACCAGTAAATTACGGCCTCCTATTATTGCAGTCCTAGGCCATGTTGACCATGGTAAAACAACTCTTTTGGATGCAATTAGAAAAACTTCTGTAGCGGCCCGTGAAGCCGGAGGAATTACACAAAGTATTGGCGCGTCAAAAATTACTTTTACCAGCGAAGCTGGCAAAGACGATAGCATCGTCTTTATTGACACTCCGGGACATGCTGCATTTTCCAAGATGCGAAGCCAGGGTGCAAAGGTGGCGGATATTGCAGTTTTAGTTGTTGATGCTTCGGATGGAGTCAAACCGCAAACTCTTGAGGCGCTTGACGCAATCAGGCAAGCCCAGATTCCTTTTATCGTTGCGGCAACCAAGATGGATCTTCCTTCGGCATCCCTTGAGACTGTTCAGGGGCAACTTGAAAAAGAAGGAGTTACTTTTGAAGGCAGAGGCGGAGATGTTCCTGTTGTGGCTGTTTCGGCTAAAAAAGGTACTGGACTCAACGAACTTCTTGGGACGATAATTTTAGTTTCCGAAGTTAAAGGAGTAGAAGGAAATCCCGAGGCTAATTTGGAAGCTGTTGTTATTGAAACTTCAAAAGACAAAAGGGGTCCCCTTACCTCGGTTATTGTAAGAGATGGAACCTTAAAAGTTGGCGAGGAGGTATTTTGCGGGGGAAAAAGTACAAAAGTAAGGGGACTTTTTGATGGAAACTTAAAGCCGGTCAAGGTGGTTTTACCGTCCGAGCCTGCACAGATTTTAGGATTTGAAGACCCCCCCGAAGTTGGAAATATCATAAAAAGTGTAGCCGAAGCAGTGCCGTTCCAAAAACAAGAGACGATTCAATCTCATCCGTTCGAATCCGAGGGGCAAATTTCGATTATAGTAAAAACTAAAAATGCAGGAGCCCTCACCGCAATACTCGCAAACTTGCCCAAAGAGATTGTAGTTATCGATTCCGGAGTTGGAGACATTTATGAGTCAGATGTCTTAAGAGCCAAAGCTTCGAATGTAAAATATATTTTTGCCTTTGAATCTAAGGCAGGGAGCGACGTTCTCAAATTGGCGGCAAGCGAAGGGGTAAAAATTGAAATTTTCAAGGTGATTTATGAGCTTTTTGACAAACTTAATGAATTTATCAAAGGCGGCCAAGTCGAAATTTTAGGCAAAGCAGAGATAGTAGCTTCTTTCCCATTCAATAGGAAGAAAATTGCAGGCTGTAAGATGAAAGAAGGCAAAATCGGAAAAACCGATGAGTTGATTTTGATGAGGCAGGATAAAGAAATAGGGCGTTTAAGGATTAGTTCTCTAAAAAGAAAGAAACAAGAAATTACAGAAGCTAAATCTGGCGAAGAATTCGGGGTTTTGTTTGAGCCCCAGCTTGATTTTGTTGTCGGCGATATGTTAGTATCCGTGCGAAAGTAATAATAAATGGAAAACTCTTTTGGTTCTATAGTTGGCGCAGCACCTTCGATTTTAATTGCGCTTCCCACAAAGCTTAACTTTGATGCTGTTGCCGCCGGGCTTTCTCTTTATTTGGCCTTAAGAGAAGGAAAGGATGTTTCTATTTTCTCACCATCTCCGATGTTGGTTGAGTTCAATCGTTTGGTCGGGGTAAATAAAATAGCAAACGAGGTAGGGAACAAGAACTTAACTATGAAATTTGTGGATTATAAAGCAAACGACATTGAAAGGGTCAGCTATGACATTGAAAATGGCGAATTTCGCCTAACCGTAATCCCCAAACCCGGAGCTCCTTCTCCCAAAAAAGAGCAGGTTGCAATCAGCTATTCGGGAGTTAACGCAAGTTGTGTTATTTTGGTTGGAGGAGAAGCATATACCGACTTTCCCGCACTTTCTTCACCAACATTTGGTGGTGTAAAAATTGTCCATATTGGAATCAGGGCAATAACTGCCCCGTCTGACAGGACAGTCCTTTCTTTTGCAAGACCGGCATCATCCCTGTCGGAACTTTCTGCAGCTTTAATCAAAGAAAGCGGTATAAATTTGGATGTTGATATGGCTTCAAATCTTCTCGCGGGAATTTGGGAAGGCAGCCGTGAACTTAAGGGCGAAGATGTATCCGCAGATACTTTTGAGACAGTGGCAACCTTAATGCGAACAGGAGCAAAACTGGCGCTAAAGCAGAATGTGGTAGGCTCTTACCCCATTGCCTCGACTCCGCAAGATGAAAAATCGGAAGATGCACCAAAAGATTGGCTTGAACCCAAAATCTATAAGGGCACTTCGGTCAGTTAAATTGCACTTGTCAAATCAAAAATAGCATGTTATTATACCCAAAGATGAACGCTGGGTTTATCCCTCGACTTCTCAAAAAGTCGCTCGGGACTACTCGGAGTAGCATGACAAAATGGCATTAACAACTGAACAAAAGCAGGCTATAATTAAGAAGTTTGCCCGCGAGAAAGGTGACACAGGTTCTCCAGAAGTTCAAATTGCACTTCTTTCGATTCAAATCGAGAAACTTGTTGCCCACCTTAAGGAACATTCTAAAGATGTACACTCAAGACGCGGACTTTTGAGTATGGTTGCCAAGAGAAGAAGATTATTAGCATATCTTCACAAGCGCGACGATGAACGCTACAAGAAACTCATCGCTGAATTGAAACTTGAAAAATAATTTAATGAAAAAAGTCGAAAAATCCATCGAATTAGGTGGACGAAAATTAACCCTCCAAACTGGAGTTTTAGCCCAGCAGGCAACAGGCGCGGTTCTTGCTTCCTATGGCGAAACCGTTGTTTTGGCAACAGTTGTGTCCACACCCCCAAAGCAGGATTTGGGCTATTTTCCCCTCTTTGTTGAATATCAGGAGCGTCTTTATGCGGGGGGAAGAATTAAAGGAAGCCGTTGGGTCAAAAGAGAAGGAAGACCCACAGATAATGAGATTTTATCCGGCCGTTTAATTGACAGATCAATCCGTCCTCTTTTTCCCCATAATTACAAAAAAGATGTCCAGGTAATGATTACGGTACTTTCAGTAGATATTGAAAATGACCCGACAATTTTGGGCGCGATAGCTACATCCGCAGCTTTGGCCATATCCTCAATTCCCTGGAAAGGCCCGGTTGCCACACTCCGCGTTGGGAAAAAGGACGGGACGTATTTTGTAAATCCAGTTGGTTCAGAAATGCAGTTTTCAGATATGGATTTGATTGTTTCGGGGACCGCCGATTCGGTTTTGATGATTGAGGCCGGGGCCAAGGAAGTCTCCGAAGAAGAAATTTTAGGAGGTGTTGAGTTTGCACAAAAAGAAGCAAAAAAAGTCTTAGAACTTATTAACGATCTTTCAAAAGAGATTGGACTAGAAAAAGAAGTTTTGCCAAAAGAGGTTAAGGTCGAGGAACTTAAATCACGAATTAAAAAAGAAGTAGACGACAAATTGATAGACTTGATTTCAAATATGGCAGCCCACGAAGGTGGTTTGTCATACTATGCTGAAATCCAAAATGCTTTAGTTGCGAAATTCAGCGAAAAAGATCCGGCGACTATCGCTTCAATTTTTGAAAAAATCGTTAAAGCTAAAGTTAGAGAAATGACACTTGCCGGCAAGCGCGCAGACGGACGAAAACTTGATCAAATAAGAGAAATTTCAAGCCAAGTTGGGGTTTTACCAAGAACTCACGGAAGTGCAATATTTACTAGGGGTCAAACTCAAGTTTTAACTGTTACAACCCTTGGAGCCCCTTCACTTGGGCAGCTTATCGAGTCGGCTGAAGGCGAAGAGTCAAAACACTACATGCATCACTACTCTATGCCGCCTTATGCAACCGGAGAGACAGGAAGAATTGGCTCTCCCAATAGACGAGAAATCGGACATGGTGCTTTGGCAGAAAGGGCACTGGAGCCGGTTATTCCATCTAATGATAAGTTTCCATACACAATTAGGGTAGTTTCCGAAGTTATGAGTTCGAACGGTTCAACTTCTATGGCTTCAGTTTGTGGCTCAACTCTTTCTTTAATGGATGCCGGAGTTCCGATAACCGCACCCGTTTCCGGAGTTGCAATGGGGTTGGTCGTTGAGGACAAAGGAAAATACGCAATTCTCTCCGATATTATCGGGATGGAAGACTATTTGGTTGGAGATATGGATTTTAAAGTTGCAGGGACAGAAAAAGGAATTTGCGCGCTTCAACTAGATGTTAAGACGCTTAACTTGACTACTTCAATATTAAAAGAGGCCCTGGCTCAAGCAAAAGAAGGCAGAGCCTTTATTTTAAAGGAGATGCTTAAAACCTTGGCGATCCCGCACGAAAAAGTTTCTGTTTTTGCTCCAAAAATTAAAGTAGTTAAAGTTCCAGTTGGAAAAATTGGTGAAGTAATTGGTCCGGGCGGACGCATGATTAAAAAGATTATTGCTGACACAGGAGCACAAGTTGAAGTCGAAGACGACGGAACAGTAAATGTTTCAGGTACAAGCTCCGATGCAGTTGACGCAGCCATTGCAACCATTGAAGGGTTAATAAAGGAAGTAGTTGCAGGCGAAATTTACGATGGAGTGGTTAAGAGAATTCAACCATTTGGGGCTTTTGTTGAGATTTTGCCGGGGAAAGATGGATTGGTGCATGTTTCTGATATGGCCGAAGGGTTTGTAAAAGACCCCAACGACATAGTCAAAATTGGAGATGCGGTTAAAGTTCGTGTAAAAGAAGTAGATAATTTGGGAAGAATCAATCTCTCTATGCGTATGGATGCTTCAAAGGATAAGCCCAGGGAAGAAAGAAGGGGCAGTTTCGGAGAGAGACGACCCCACTTTTCTCAATCGGGTCGGGATTCTGGGGGCGAGGGAGGATTTAGTGGCAGACGGACAGGCGCAAGGGGTTTTGGTGGAAGAAGACCCGGTTCCGGTCCGCATTTTCCCACAAGCAGATTTTTGGATAGGGGCAAAAAAGACTTCGGAAGATAGTCTAAGAATACAGTCGAAGTCTATGTGGATTTTGTGTGCTTCTTAGACTTATACTTAGACTGATTACTTACCCATGGATACTGCCATTCAGGAAATAACGTCTTTAAGTACTAAAGTAAAATCTTCGAAACTTCCCGAGAAACTTTCCGAAGAAGTTTTAATTAGACTAGACCAGCTTTCGCGCCTTACTGCCTCTCCGACCTTTTTGCCGGAATTTGACAGAGTAAGAACATATATAGACTGGATTACCTCTTTGCCTTGGAGCATGCGAACACAAGACAATTTGGATTTAACTCATGCCAAGGAGACTCTAGAGAAAAACCACTACGGCTTGGCAGAGATAAAAGACAGAATTTTGGAATATATTTCCGTGATGAAGTTGAAGCAGGAAAAAGGCGAGAGCGAGGATATTATGAGAGCCCCGATACTTTGTTTCGTAGGCCTTGTGGGTACCGGTAAAACCACAATTGCCTTTTCAATAGCAGAAGCCTTAGGCCGAAAATTCGCCAGAATTCCTTTTGGAGGAATGGGAGACCCCTTAGATCTTCGCGGCCAGTCTCGAATGCATGCCGAAGCTGAACCGGGGAAAATTATCAAGGCCTTAAAAGTTACCCAAAGCAAAAATCCCGTGATACTTCTTGATGAAATTGACAGAGTTACAGATGCCGGACGGGCTTCAATAATGGGTGTGTTGGTGGAACTTTTAGACCCCGAACAAAATCACGAATTTGTCGATCATTATCTAGATTACCCTTTTGATTTATCGGAAGCTCTTTTTATTGCAACAGCAAACAATACTACAAATATTTCAACAGCCGTTTTGGATAGGCTTGAACCGATTGGTATGCCTTCATATTCAGACAATGAAAAAATTACAATAGGAGTAAAGTATATTTTCCCCAAAGTTTTAAAAATTCACGGGATTCCCGATGGAGCCCTAACAATAGACGAAGGCGTTTGGCCGCAAATTGTCAGGCCCCTAGGTTATGACGCCGGGATAAGAACTTTGGAGCGAACAATAGAAGGTATTGTTAGAAAAGTGGCAAGAATGATAGTTGAAGGAAAAACTCAATCGGTTAAAATAACCCCAGAGAATGTAAAGGAATTTGTTCCTCAATAATGACCAAAGAAGAAAAGTTAAAATCCTTAAATCAACTTAAGAAGGAAATGTCGGCAGATAAGAATTTGCCCCTAAGGCGCGGGGCAACCAATTTAGTTTTTGGAGAAGGCGATTGTGATGCAAAAATATTTTGTTTGGGAGAAGGTCCAGGATATTGGGAAGATCAAAAGGGCAGGCCTTTTGTGGGAAATGCAGGAAGTCTTCTTAATCAACTACTTCAATCGATTAAAGTACCTCGCGAGAAAGTCTGGATAACAAATGTTGTTTGCTACCGTCCGCCCGAAAACCGCGACCCGGAACCTTCGGAAATTGCAGCCTTTCAGCCTTATATAGATAGAATGATAGAAATTATAAAACCCAAAATAGTTGTTACTTTGGGCAGATTTTCCATGGCGAAATTTATTCCTAACTCAAAAATTACAGCTATTCATGGAAAAGCTCATGTAGTAAACTGGAAGGAAAGTATGATTTTAATAGTACCAATGTATCATCCGGCTGCTGCGCTTCGAAGAGGAGAAATAATGAGCCAAATAAAAGAGGATTTTCAAAAATTGCCAGATATTTTAAGGGAAGCAGATAAACCAGATATAAAACAAATGGAACTTGTATGAAATTTTCAATTATTAATATATGAGTAATTTAAAGTTTATCGCCCTTTCGGGTACAACCGGAGTTACTGAAAATCTTTACGTTTACGAATATGGAAACGATATGGTTGTTTTTGATTGCGGTGTGGGTTTTCCGGACCTCGAGATGCCGGGAGTTGAATTGGTTTTGCCCGACTTTTCCTATATTGTAAAAAATAGAAACAAACTCCGGGGGATAGTTGTTTCCCAAGGTCATGACGACCACATCGGTGCTTTACCGTTTCTATTGAAACAAGTATCTTCTCCGATTTGGTGTACTCCACTGGTTACAGAATTTTTGAAAGTTAAGTTTAAAGACTATGATGTTCGAAATTACCACATTAATACTTTCAATCCCGACAGCGACGTTTTTGAGGTGGGGCCGTTTAAATTTAACCCCTTCAGAGTAACCCACTCTGTTCCCGATACTGTGGGTTTTGCAATTGATACTCCCGAGGGAAGGATTTTCCATGTAGCGGAACATAAAATGGATCAGACTTCGGTTGATGGAATGTCATTTGATATTCCCAAGGCGAAAAGATTGGCGGAAGGGGCGAAGGTTTTATGTTTAATGTCCGATTGTTTAGGGTCAAACGAACCCGGATTTACTCCGAGCGGAGCAGGGATAGAAGAAAACATGTTGCGGATTGTCAAAGATGCAAGGCAGGCTGTTTATATGACGGCGATTTCCTCAAGCATTGGCAGATTCCAGCAAATGATAAATGTTGCCCAAAAAGTTGGAAGGAAAGTTGTGCTTGTCGGGCGTTCGATTCAAAGTAAAGTTGAGATTGCCTATAATCTCGGATATCTGAAATATTTACCAAGCCAAATGCTTGACCTTAAAGACGCAAAGCATTATCGACCCGGTCAAATTGTGTACATTATTGCCGGTTGTTACGGACAAGTTGGCAGCTCTGTTTATAGACTTGCTTTGGGAGAACACGAGAGAGTGGAGATAAAACCGGGGGACACTTTTATCTTCTCTGCAGATCCGGGACCCGCCTATTCAAAGGAAAGTGAAGACGTGATAGTTGATGAGCTTATAGATAAAGGAGCGGATGTTCACTACTACGACTTAAGGGAGGGACTACATGTTTCGGGGCATGGAAATCAAGAAGACATTAAGGAACTTTTTAAGATTACCAGACCGAAATATTTTATTCCGACCGGGGGAACAATAAGATATATGTTTTCGTACGAAAAACTGGCGGTTAGCTACGGCGCCCGTAAAGAAAATGTTTTTAGATTAAAGCCGGGAGAGAGCGTTGTTTTTGAGAATGGAAACGCGAGGCGGAGTGAGACGATTAAAACAAGAGAGGTAATGGTTCACGGCTTAGGGATTGGCGATATTGGCAGGGTAGTTTTGGGAGACCGTACGGCCTTGGGGAATGAGGGGGTTGTGGTTGTCAGTCTTAAATTTGGCAAGGGGGGCAATATAATTGGCCTGCCCGAAATGATCAGTCGAGGATTTGTTTTTGAAGAAAAGTATGGGAGGGTGCTAGAGACAGCTTCGCATGACTTGGCACGAGAACTTCAAAGAAAAAGATTGCCCGATATTGAGGTTGCCAGAAACACGGCTACAAATTTTTTGGAAAAATATTTCTTCGAAAAAACAGGACGCCGCCCGATGATTTTACCAGTTGTTGTAGAGGTATAGACCCAAGTTAGATATAATGAGATTACAATGTCTAAAAAGCACAGAAGATTTGCAAAGAGAGCATTTAACCTCAAGTTAAAACGGGCAACCGTATTTTCCATTGCCCAGATTCTTTTTTTTGCTTTGGCGGGACTTATAATTCTATCCTTTGCCAGACGCGGGCTGATTTTGATCAGACTTAACGACCTTCTTTTAAATTATTTTTCTTGGGCAACGATTTTTTTGCCCTTTGTTTTTCTGTCTTTTGCTTTTATGCTTTCGAAAATCAAAATCCCGCTTTCCCAGCCCAATGTTGTTGTCGGAATCTTACTTTTTTTCATTTCTGTTGCAACTTTGGGCCGTGCCGGAATTTTGGGGAATTTAGCCTGGGAGGGAGTTTCTTCGCTTATCACATCGGTTGGGGCTTTTATTGTCCTTTTGGGAACGTCGGCGGTTGGACTGATTATTCTTTTTAATACTTCAATTGACGCAGTAGTTGAGTTTTTTATTAATCTTTTTAAACAGGGAAGGAGATTTACTTTTGGAGAAGATTTCGGGAAAAACCTTTCTAAAGGACAACTTAAAGTTTCCGGCGGAGGAGCCTTTTCGGGCAGGGAAAAGCCGCCAGAGTCAGATAGAGAGCCCCTTGCTCCCAAGCTGGTAAGTAATTTGCCCGGAGAAAGCAAGGTTTGGAAATATCCTTCTTTGGATTTATTAAAAGAAACAGAACCTGGGAAAGCTGACAGGGGAGACATCAAAGGTAATGCCGCAATTATCGAAAAAACCCTGGAGAGTTTTGGCATAACCGCAAGAGTTGTGGAGGTTAATCTTGGACCCGCAGTTACCCAGTACGCCTTGGAGGTTGCTTTAGGAACCAAGCTTTCAAAAATTACCGCCCTAGAACGGGATTTGGCCCTTGCTCTTGCTGCACCTACCGGAACCATAAGAATAGAAGCTCCCATTCCGGGAAGGTCTTTGGTTGGAATCGAGCTTCCAAACCGCTCACCCGAGTTTGTACCTTTAAGAAAAATGATGGAGTCGGATGAGATGAGAAATAATCACTCGAAGCTTGCCGTTTCTTTGGGGCTTGATGTTTCGGGAAAGCCAATAGTTACAGAAATAGGAAGAATGCCGCACGTATTAATTGCAGGCCAAACTGGTTCAGGAAAGAGCGTTTGTATAAATGCGTTTTTGGCCTCTATCCTTTTCAGGGCCGCACCTTCCGAGGTTAAATTTATACTTGTGGACCCAAAAAGAGTGGAACTTACGGGCTATAACGGTATCCCCCACCTTTTGGCTCCGGTAATAGTTGACCCCGAACTGGTTATTTCGGCCCTGCGTTGGATTTTAACCGAGATGGACAGGCGCTACAAACTTTTTGCACAAGCCGGAGTCAGAAATATCGACGGTTATAATGAAATGAGCGGTTTTCAGGCGCTTCCCTATATTGTTCTGATAATTGATGAACTTGCCGATGTTATGCTTTTTTCTCCGGTTGAGGTTGAAGATGCCATAACCAGAATAGCCCAAATGAGTAGGGCTGTTGGGATTCATATGCTTCTGGCAACCCAGCGGCCGTCGGTGGATGTTATTACCGGACTCATTAAAGCAAATATTCCTTGCCGTATAGCTTTTGCGGTTTCTTCACAAGTTGATTCGCGCGTAATTTTGGATACCCAAGGAGCGGAAAAACTGCTCGGACGGGGCGATATGCTTTATCTTCCTCCGGAGCAGGCAAAACCAATGAGAATTCAAGGCGCATTTATCTCGGACAAAGACATAAACTCGCTTGTTTCATTTCTAAAAAATCAAGGAGTTACGCCTCAATATACAGAAGAAGTTACGACAATGACCAAATCCGGAATTGCCCCAGTGCCGGGCATAAACGGAGATATTGACCCTCTTTTTAAAGACGCCGTTCGTGAAGTTTGCCAATATGACAGAGCCTCCGCTTCTCTTCTTCAGAGACGTCTTTCTATTGGCTATGCAAGGGCTGCCCGTATTATTGATCAGTTAGAAGCGACCGGGGTGGTTGGGCCTGCCGAGGGTTCAAAACCCAGAGAAGTACTGGTTGCGAATGCTGAAGAATTTTTGGCCGCAACTACACAAAGGGCGCAATCTTCCTCTGATGAAAACAATAGGCAAGTTTCTTAAAGACGCAAGAATTCGCAAGGGTTATTCTTTATTGCACGTAGAGGGCGATACAAAGATAAAGAAGGTTTTTATTGAGTCAATTGAGAAAGAAAGATGGGGAAGCCTTCCCGATTTTCCCGTAATTTTGGGTTTTGTTAAAAATATTGCCAAGTATTTGGGGGAAAATGAAAGAGCCGCGGTTGCAATTTTGAAGCGGGACTATCCGCCCAAAACCCTATCCATAAACCCAAAACCCGATGTTGGCAGTAAGTTTTTTTGGTCTCCCAGGTTGACATTTTTAGTAGGAATGGGAGTTATTCTTGTTTTAATACTGGGCTATATGGGTTTTCAATATGTTAAATTTGTGAGCCCCCCACCCCTTACAGTTATCGAGCCAAAACAAGATGCGGCCGTTAAGTTGTCGGGCGTTAAGGTCTCGGGTAAAACAGATTCGGATGCAACAGTTTCCGTTAACAACCAGCCGGTTTTAGTAAATGAGGATGGAAGCTTTGGTGTTGAGATTCAGATTTTTGAAGGAACAAAAGAGATTGTAATTTCCGCAACATCTCGTGCTGGTAAAGAGACTGTTGTTCGACGTAAAATAAAACCAGAACCATAA
>Ga0209210_1001077_pt1 | contig 24504 bp, 31 predicted proteins | sample RifGroA1_FD_183991 | JGI IMG/M metagenome (GOLD analysis project Ga0209210, IMG submission 183991) | Contaminated groundwater microbial communities from Rifle, Colorado, USA - Rifle Groundwater A1 (SPAdes) (version 2) | ecosystem: Environmental > Aquatic > Deep subsurface > Groundwater >...
TGTTTGATTAATCCATTGCCCGGAGAATGGAATAATAAATCTATGGCTTTTTGGTCGCTCCTCTTTGATATTAAGTCTGAAAAAACAATTTCTAGATCCTTGAAATAGATATGTTTTACGATGATGTTGCTTTTGAGAAAGTGAAGGATAAATTGAGAAGCGAAATTAAGAAAATTACCTTTTATTTTTGATTTGTATCTTGGGGGCAACTATTCAAAAAAAGCAGCCCCGCCGAGGCGGGGCATACGAACAGCTAACGCAACCACTTGATAAGAAACGGTAGTCCCCAAAACAAAAAAACGAAAACGAGAAGCAATAATCCAAGAAACAGTCTTGGATTCAAATTTTCCCTCTTCATACATCACCTCCGCGAGATTTATACTTGTACCATATAAATTATTGCCCGTCAAACCAACTCTTCCATTTTCCATATTTTCCGATAAAATGGACTATCGCCGACCTAGCTCAACGGTAGAGCAATGGTATCGTAAACCATAGGTTCGGGGTTCAAGTCCCCGGGTCGGCTCCAGATGTTTACCTACGAACCTAATAAAGCAATTCTATCAATCTTCGCTGGAGCGGGGGGTGTTGACGCGCAAGATTGGGCTGGAATGCTTTTGCGCATGTACGAAAGATATTCTTCAAATCGCGGATGGAATTTTACGGTGCTTGATCAGTCGCTTGGAGAACAACATGGTGTCAAAAGCGTTTCTTGTGAGGTGACCGGCACTGGCGTGTATGATATTCTTAAAGGGGAGTCTGGAGTGCATCGTCTTGTGCGGATTAGTCCGTTTTCCGCAAAAAATCTTCGCCATACATCATTTGCTCTGGTTCAGATGATGCCGGAGATTAAAGTGGATGCATTTAAGATAAATTCCGAAGACTTGGAGATAGCAACATTCAGGTCATCGGGGAAAGGCGGGCAGAATGTAAACAAAGTAGAAACGGCGGTTCGTGTCAGACACAAGCCGACAGGAATGGTCGTATCTGCGCAGACAGAAAGGTCACAGAGCCAAAATAAAGAAAAAGCGATACAATTGCTTGCCTCTAGACTCGCCGTTTTAATGGAACAAGAGAAAGTGTCCGAGCTTTCTCAATTAAAACCCGAGCTAAAATCTGGCTCTGTGGATTGGGGAAGTCAGATTAGAAGTTATGTACTTCATCCGTATCAGATGGTAAAAGATCATCGTACTGGCGTGAAATCATCTCAACCAGATAAGGTGCTTGATGGGGATTTATCCAAATTTATCACTTCTTAAAATAAAACATGATTGAACTAGCAAATGTTTCAACGGTTTACGAGGATAATTTTATGGCTCTGCAAGGGATTAATCTCCAAATAAAAGATGGAGAATTTGTTTCCATTGTCGGACCTGCTGGTGCGGGTAAGAGCACTCTTTTGCGTTTGCTTACCAGAGAATTAAAGCCAACAGACGGGTCTGTCATGATTGACGGAGTTGAAATTGCAAAACTCTCAAGAGCGGACATCCCACTATTGCGCAGAAAAATCGGGACTATTTTCCAGGATTTTAAATTACTTCCGAGCCGAACCGCATTTGAGAATGTGGCGTTTGCCTTAGAAGTGATTGGTGCGCCAGCAAGCAAAATAAATGAAGATGTCCCAAAGGCACTTGATCTTGTTGGGCTGGGGGACAAATTAAATAGTTTTCCGCATCAGCTTTCTGGCGGAGGCAAACAGCGACTTGCTATCGCACGCGCGCTGATTCATCGCCCTCGTATTATTTTAGCCGACGAGCCTACAGGTAATTTGGACATTATGAACGGCCACGATGTGATACAATTGCTTTTGAAAATTAACGAGCTTGGCACGACTGTTGTGCTCGTAACGCACAATAAAGACATAGTTGATTCAATTAGTCGCCGTGTTGTTACAATGGATGGCGGACAAATAGTACGCGATCAGCTTGAGAACGGAAGATACATAATATAGCCATATAGCCATGCTAAAAGAAAAACTTGGACGAGTGATACAAGCCGGATGGAATAATTTCCGCCGTAATTCTTATGTAACATTCGGTACCACCGGCGTTTTGGCGCTTGTGCTTTTGCTTATGCTCGGTCTGATTGCCGTAAACTTTTTCAGCGGTGTTTTGGTTGACGCACTGGAATCTAAAGTTGATGTAAGCGTTTATATGAAAACAAATGCGACTGATCAGGATATTCAGACAATCAAGCGCGATCTTGAAAAATTAAATACCGTTGCAAGTGTTTTTGTCGTAACGCGTGAAGCCGCGCTTGCGGAGTTTCGCGAGCGGCACGCGCAAGACACACTTATTCAAGAATCTCTCGCTGAATTGCAAGATAATCCACTTCAGGCATCGCTGAATATAAAAGCAAGCGATCCTGGGCAATATGCGACTATCGTGAGCTTTTTGGAGACGCACAAGCTCCGTCCACTGATGGACAAGATTAATTATTACGAAAATGAAGCGCTTATTGGTCGCATACAACGCATTTCTAGTACGGTGCGCGATTGGGGCGCGCTCAATACATTATTGTTGGCAGTCATCGCGGTGCTTGTAGCGTTTAATACGATTCGTCTCACGATAATAAATCAAAAACACGAGATTGAAATCATGCGTCTCGTTGGAGGATCAAACTGGTATATTCGCGCACCATATCTTGTGGAAGGCGCATTATATGGCATTTTTGCCGCAGTTCTTGCAATTATTATATGGTACATCGGTGCCAGTGCTGTATCTCCGAAGATTGCGCTTGTGATGCCTGGCGTATCACTGATCGGATACTTTTTCGGAAACTTTATCCCCGTATTTCTACTTACAGTTTTTGTTGGCATTGTTTTAGGGATGTTTTCGTCTTTTATCGCAATCCGCAAATTTCTAAGAATCTAGCCAATTGCGGGTTTTTATTGTACGATTGCTTCCATTACCGGGTAGTGTAATTGGTAACACGTCAGGTTCTGGCCCTGAAGACTCTAGGTTCGATCCCTAGCCCGGTAGCAAATATGTTTTTCAAATTAAACAAAAAAAATAAAAACAGAAGATCTTAAACTAGCTGACTTTGACAAAATTTTGACCAAGTTCTGTTTCTTGGATGAAACGGGCACATTAAGCGATCAAAAAGATCAATATTTTACTGTTGGGATATTGAAAATGAGTCAGCCGTACTATCTACAAAGCAAAATTTTCTACGAGCGGAGCAAAATAAGATTTTACGACGAGATTAAGTTTAACAAGCTGTCAAAAAACAATATCAGCTTTGCCAAAATAGCAATTGATGCGCTTTTAGAGACTCGAAGCATTGGTTTTTATTCCTATTCTATAAGCACCAAGAGCGATTATTACCTAAAAAGATTTGATCAGGATCCATGGCTAGCATACGAGCAAATATCACTTAAACTTTTAGATGCGGCCTTGTCGGAACAAGAAATCATCGTTCTTATTGCTGATTATGTGACTACTCCGAAAGATATCCGGTTTGAAGTTGAAGTGAAGAAAAAATTCAACCAATATAAAAAACGCCTCGCATTGGCTGGTGTGTGTAGATTTGATTCAAAATCAAATGATTTGCTACAGATTGTAGATCTTTTGATAGGTGCAGTAACTTATGATATCAAATTTTCCAAAAAGCTTGTTGATGGATCAAAATATAAACTGGAAATCGTCGATTATCTGAAAGGAAAACTAGGGACAGACTCATTTCTTAATGGGTTTAGAAATCACAATTTCAACATTTTTATAGACAGAACAGATCATCTGAAAATAGTTCAAAATAATAAATAAAACGAAAAAGGGCTATCGTCCTAACGGTCGACGCCCCTTTCCAATACTGTATATAAAGTATAGCATGCCAGTGTACTAGTTGTCCACAGTACAGTCTTTCAATCATCCTAGCACGGGTAGCTGAGTTGAGCATAGTTCGTATATCGAGAGACCGAAAAGTATCGGTTTCGTCTGAGTTTTTGAGTAATAACCCTGGAATCTAACTAATATGGAGAAGAAAACACCCAATGCAATAAAAATGACATTTGCAGGATTATTCAAAACCATTTTGATAGCCGATAAATATCAAAGTTTTAAAGCCGCGCGACAAGTGAGAAAGTTTTTGTATAGTTCTCGCAGTAATGGCAAGAATGAATTTAAAGAAATTCAAAAGATTATCCGAAATGCGCCTGGTGAGTATACCAAAATTTCTGATGACTGGCGACAAGAAAATTTCGTTGGGGCTATATCAGTTATATATTTTTTGCACGACCAGGAAGGCAAGCCAGACCTCCTTTTCCCTTGGCTGTTTCAACTACTCCAACATAAAAATGGCAATATACGCCATGCCGCAGTTCGCATGATTGAACACGAGCTCGGACTGTTGACTTATCACATAAGATTTTCGAGTGAAAGATTGGAACATTCAGGGCTTTCGCCGAAACAAGCTGACAGAATTATTTTTGGATTGCGTACAGGCCTAAATAATCTAATGGCGAGCTCGTGGAAAGACTCGTATAAAAAATTCAAATATATAAACGATCTTCCAAGCGGAACTTATAAATCTGCTCAACTGATTTTAAGTGTTTTGGATGACGATTGCAATGAAGTAAATGAAACAACAAATTATTATCATTAATGGCGGTAGTGTATATGATTCATACGAAGCATATATAAAGCATTTAAAGGGCATAAAGCTTGATTTTGATCGTCTTACAAAGGTTGGATGGAAGGATTCATTTGCGAAAAAACTTGGGGTTGAATTTCAAGTAATTCACGCCAAGATGCCAAACGATAATAATGCCAAATACGGGGAATGGGCTATCTGGTTTAAGAAAATTATTCCGTTTATTAAGAATGGAGCTGTCCTTGTGGGGCATTCGCTTGGCGGGATTTTTCTTGCAAAATATCTTGCAACTCACTTGTTTCCAAAAAAGATTAAGGCGACAATATTAATTTCAGCGCCGTTTCGCAACAAGGGGATGAACGAATCGCTTGGTGATTTTTTCTTGCCCAAATCAATTAGGAAGTTTGCCATACAAGGCGGTCGTATCTTTATCTACCATAGCAAGGATGATCCAGTCGTCCCGGTGCAACACGCCAATGAATATCACAAGGAATTAACAGGTTCCGTGTTGCGTATCTTTCAAAACAAAGGGCACTTCAATCAACCTACATTTCCTGAACTGGTCAAAGAAATCCAATCTTTATAAAAATTGGACATCTTGTCTTGGGCACATAAAGAGAATACCCTTGATGTGCTAAAAGGAATCCAAGCCCCGAAGCCAAAAAAATCTATTAACTCATATGTCAAAGGATCAAGAAAAAAATTGGAGCGAAAGATCCATTGAGCTTAGTAAGTTCTATAAGGGCAAGGAAAGAGGACTGGAGGCATACCTTCATATTTTTGGCTTAACAAGAGAAGATTTGGATGGCAAGAAAGTTCTTGACTTGGGCGCCGGTCCCACGATGCAATTTTCTCAGGACATAAAAGAGGCTAACTTAGATACTTCAGTCGCAGAATTAAGCCCAGACTTTATCTTTGATGATATTCGTCACAAAGCGCTGGAGAGTAATCCATCTGCTAACGCCGTGGTAGGTCTTGGCCAGGAGCTACCCTTTGCTTCAGAGAGTTTTGACTCCGTCTTTATTGTCCATGTTTTGGACCACGTATCTTACGAGATCATGACCAGGCTATTATCCGAAGCACTTAGGGTAACAAAAAAGGGCGGGAGGGTTTATTGTGGTCCTGTTTACTCTTATATTCGTGCAGATTTAGCAAAAGATAAAAATTTTAAGAAATTTCTTAATGATACTGGTATAAAATTATCTCAAAGCGATGTCCCAGTAGATTATGGAGAAGAGAGGTTATACGACAAGATCAGTGGCACACATTATGACGACATGCCATATACGAAAATAGTATTGGAAAAGTAAGATGCAAATAAGGATTGGAAGGTTGAACCCTCCAGTCTGAAACGAGTCCGCCACTTCGAGAGTATTGGAAGCATGTTAAAAGCCATCTCATTCAAAAAAATCATGCCATGGGTCAAATCCATTGCCGATGCTCGGAAAACTTACTATAGCTATCCTGGCTATAAAGAAAAAATCAAAAAATTTGGTATAGTAGCGTTAGAACTGAATTAATATTGAGCTTTTAAAATAATTGAACAATGGACTCTAAAGAAAAAATGTGGGAAGAAATAAGGCCAACCGATCGAAAGCCAAGCGAATATTTTCATGATCTTGGAATAGATCTTCAATTTCTTAAAAATAAGAAGATTCTTGATGTTGGATCTGGCAGAAATCAATTTGCTCATGATATTCGTGAGCACAATCTTGATCTAGTTTCAATTGATGCATTTTATGCGCTTTCTAGAGAAGAACGCGAAAAAGTATTTTCTGGACTTAGAAAAGAATACTGGCCGAAGATCAAAGAACAACTTTCTAGAATTTCAGGACCAGAAAAAGACTCTTATCTTGTTGGAGGGATAGCAGAATCAATACCATTTCCTGATGATGTATTTGATGTAATATTAGCTGAATATTCTTTGCCATATCACACGCAGAGATTTGATCAATTCAAACGATTCTTATCTGAAGTTGTTCGTGTACTTAAGCCTGGCGGACAAGCACGAATTTTCCCAATGAGATTTTATAAGCGATATAAATTAGAGATTGAGTTGGAAACAGATGTTATGAGGCTAGCATACGATGTGCTTGGCAAACTACATTTACTTGGTGTTAATGTTTTTGTAACAAAAGACGACCTACTAATAATTGTAAAGCCACCTATTACTGATGGGCTTATGGATAATTTTGATATTTTTTGGCCAAAATAGAAATATATTTATCCATGGAACAAGAACCAGAAACACAATTAATTACCGACGAAGAATGTGTAGAAGCAATGAGATTGGGAAAATCCGAAATTGTTCAGAGATGGCATATTGGACAAGAAAAAATTGCCGATCAAGATCCTACTGCAAGAGGTCGCATAGCAATGGATATAAAACTTGGCAGACTACAGCTTGCCGCAGGTCTCGTTGATAGCGCTCGCGAAACACTATTAATGGCGAGCGAATACGCATATCAACTGTATGATGACGAATCCATTAAACATATTCAGGAAATTCTTGATCAGATTGGATAATGAACGAAATTAGTATGGTTAGAAAAAAATTAAATAACAAAGCTGTAATCTTTCAGGCAAAATCTGGAGCCATTGAACTTCGTGGCGATTTTGCCAAGGATACGATTTGGGCAACACAGGCGCAAATTGCTGACATATTTGGCGTAAAAAGACCAGCAATTACAAAACATTTTCAAAATATCTTTAAATCCAAAGAGCTTAATGAAAAAGCAGTATGTTCCATTTTGGAACATACTGCGGAAGATGGCAAGAAATATAAAACACAATTCTACGACTTAGATGCAATCATTTCTGTTGGATATAGAATTAATTCTAAAAAAGCAACAGAATTTCGTATTTGGGCGACCAAGATTCTTCGCCAGCATATTACAAAAGGATACACAATAAATCCCAAGGTAATCAAGAATAATTATGCCGAGTTTCAAAAAGCGATTAAGGAAATTAAGCATTTTCTACCCACTGGTACGCCGATTGATCATCAAAGTGTTTTGGATCTTATTTCTGCTTTTGCAGAAACATGGCTTTCGCTTGATGCATATGATAAAGACGAACTTACTTCTAACGGTACGACCAAAGAAATTAGCGCACTAACATCCGATCAACTATCAGGCGCACTTTCGGATTTTAAAAATTCGCTTATGAAAAAAGGAGATACAGCAGAATTGTTTGGTGTTGAGAGAGTAAGAGGCAACATTGCTGGAATTGTTGGAAATATCATGCAATCTTTTGACGGCAAAACATTATATGCGACCGCTGAAGAGAGGGCGGCGCATCTATTTTATTTTATCGTCAAAGACCACCCATTTATTGACGGCAACAAACGAAATGGCGCATATTCATTTGTGTGGTTTTTGCATCGAGCTGGAATTCTTGATAAAAATAAAATTACGCCATCTGCGCTTACTGCACTTACTCTTTTTGTTGCGGAAAGTAATTCAAAAAATAAGGATAGAATAATCAAGCTTGTCTTACAGCTTCTCAAAAAATAATCCCATGTCTAGTGAAATACAAAATTATATAGGCGAGATGCATCGGTTAGGATATGCCGATGCTGATATCAAAGTCTCGTTGCGTGAGGCGGGATGGTCGTACGATCAGCTAATTTCTGCTTTTGACAATGCGGTAATCCATGTGGATGGACTGAAGAAGTATTTTAAAAACACAAAAGCGGTGGACGGAATTTCGTTTATGATTGAAAAAGGAGAAATTTTTGGATTTTTGGGACCCAACGGAGCAGGCAAAACCACAGCTATTCGTTGTATTATGGATTTTCTACGACCAGATGCGGGACAAATCAGAATTTTAAAAAAGGACAGTCGTCTGCATACAGTAGAATTAAAGTCTGATATTGGGTATTTGCCAGGGGAGGTGAGATTATATGAAAATTGGACAGGACAGGAGCATGTGGATTTTTCTAGTAGTTTTTATAAAAGACCAGATCGCGCAAAGTATATTGCCGATCGTCTCACTCTTGATTTAAGCAAAAAGACGAAAGATTTATCATCTGGCAATAAGCAGAAGCTCGGTATCGTGCTTGCGTTGATGTTTGAACCGCAGGTATTAATCTGGGATGAGCCGACGCTTACACTTGATCCGCTATTGCAACAAGAAGTATATGCGTTGCTGAAAGAGGCATCCAATAATGGCGCAACAGTGCTGATGTCTTCACATAATCTGGCTGAAGTGGAGCGCGTATGCAATAGAGTTGCGATTATCAAGCAAGGCAAAATAATCGCGATAGACGAGATTAAAAATTTGCGCAAAAAGAATATGTATACGATTACCGTGCACTTTTTTGGCATTTTACCTGAAAAAGACGAGCTTATATCTGATGGAGTGAAAATTATTGATGAATTAGAGCGAGGTTATGTGGTAAAAGTTTCAGGAGATATTAATCGTTTCTTGAAAAATGTGTCGCGATTTCAGGTAGAGGATATTAATATTGAGAAAGCGTCGCTTGAAGATGTATTTCTTGAGTTTTATAAAGAAAACTAACTATGTACTCAATAATCACGCGAGCATTAAAAGATAAAAAATCATCATTGATTATATTTTGTGCTGCAGGAATCTTGTTGCTCGTTTTATACATCGCGCTTTTTCCGTCAATACAGGAGCAGTCCAGCCAGATGGCAAAAATGTTTGATAGCTATCCAAAAGCGATGCTCAAGATATTGAATATTGAAGACCTGAATTTTTCTACGATTGAGAAGTTTTTGGCGATAGAACAGTATAGTTTCACATGGCCACTGCTCATTATCTTTTTGGCGATATCGTTTTCTGGCAGTCTTGTGCGCGATATTGAAAGGGGCACGATTGATTTTGTTTTGACGCGTCCAATTTCGCGTATGCGATTATATGTTGGGCGCGTACTTGCATCGCTGTCGGCGGTTTTGATGTTTTCTGTCGCATCAATCCTGTCTACAATACCGATTGCGGCGATTGCTGGAATTGATTTTATCGCAGGCAATCATTTCAAAATGGTAATTGTGGGATTTTCATTCGGAGCCGCTATTGTGGGGCTCGCATCACTTGCTGGAGCATTATATTCGGAGCGCGGGAAAACTTATCTTGTCACCGGTGGAGTGCTTATATTGATGTATGTATTTAATATTATTGCAAAGCTAAAAGATGGCCTAAGCGGATTGCAATATTTTTCACTATTTCATTATCTTGATGCGGGCTCTGTTTTGGCGCGAGGGATTATGTCGTGGAGCGCGGTATTTGCTTTGCTTTATTTCGCTGTTATTACTATTATTGCTGGCGCGCTTATATTCCAAAAGCGCGACATTTACGCGGCGGCATAAAATTGGAAAATTCAGAATATGGAAACTTTTATTGATGACATAGAAAAAATAAAACCACTTGGCAAGATTTTAGTAGATTTTTTAACCGAAAGTACTTCAGAAAATGAATTGTCAGTTATAGATGCTATTTTTGTTTTTGGCCATTATGATCCGAGGATAGCATTTCATGCCGCCCATTTATATAAAATTGGGAAGGCAAAGAAAATTATTCTATCTGGTAAGGGACGAGATAAAATTCCGAATGGATTTATAACGGAAGCAGATTTTTACGCATCGTTAATAAAGAAAGAAGGCGTACCACAATCCGTGCTCATTTTAGAAAAAGAATCAACAAACACGCTTGAGAATGTGCAATTTGGAATAAAAACTTGCGATAAATCTAGATTCTTCCCAAAATCTCTTATCCTTTGTGCTGTGCCACCACTATTGCGCCGATCGTGTGCGACATTTAGAAAACAATATCCAAGCATAATTGTGTGTGGTAGCGAGCCAAAAATATCTGGAGAAGAGTACATAACCGAATCGCGACTAAGAAGAATCGTAGCCGAATTTGATAGACTAAAAGAATATGCAGATAAGGGAGATATTATTGATGTACAAATTCCAGAAAAAGTAGCCAATGCGCTACAAGAGATTAGAAAAACAGATATATGCTCACAGCCAAGTCTGTCGCCAAAGAATTAAAAAGTGCTGGTACGCCAGAGAGGGCAAATGCGGCGATATGGTATTTTAAAACTGGAGAATGGCAATACGGGCACGGCGATGTATTTTTTGGCGTGACCGTGCCGGAGCAAAGAAAAATAGCAAAAAATATGCCAAACTTTCATTGAATGAAATCGGCAAGCTTTTACAAAATAAAGTTCACGAATGTCGCCTTACCGCACTTTTCATATTGGTGCAAAAATATAAAAAAGCAGACGAGAAAGAACAAAATAATATCGCTAATTTTTATATCAAAAATATAGATCGTGTTAATAATTGGGATATAGTTGATTCGTCCGCATCAAATATTCTCGGAGTTAATTTGTTACATAAAAATAAAGCTATTCTATATAGATTTGCTCGTTCAGAAAATCTTTGGCATCGCCGAATCGCAATTATTTCCACACTCGCATTTATATATGAGAATAAATATACGGATACGCTCAAAATATCCAAATTACTTTTGAAAGATAAACACGACCTAATTCACAAAGCAGTTGGTTGGTCGTTGCGCGAAGTGGGGAAGCGTTCATTGAACGAAGAGGAAAAATTTCTGAATAAATATGCCATAATAATGCCACGAACAATGTTGCGCTACGCAATAGAAAAATTTCCAGAGAAAAAGAGGAAAGAATATTTAGAAAGACGATTGAGTTGACAAAACTTGATAATTTGTAGTATTATTTTGTTTGGAGGTGATAGAAATGGGTTGGCTAGCGCGTTTTTTCAGATGGCTGTTCAAGCGTCGGTGTAAGTGCCACTGCGATTGTCCGGCTAAGAGCAATGGCTGTTGTGGGCCAACGCTTGACGGTAACATGGAGGCCTGTTGCTACTGTCACGACATCGACATTTAGGAGCCGATCGGGGATATGCTCTCGTATAATGCGAGAGCATACTTTTTAAATTAAGTATATAATCAGATAAAATATTCATGAAAATTTTTGTTACTGCAAAGCCGAATGCGCGAGAGCGGTCTGTAGAGAAAAATGATGAGACATCATATGCGGTTTCAGTAAAAGAGCCGCCAGTGCAGGGAAGAGCAAATATAGCGATTATCAAAGCCGTAGCAGAATATTTTGATGTTGCGCCATCACGGGTGAAAATAGTTTCCGGCTGGACATCAAGACAAAAAACTCTGGAAATTTTCTGATTATGTATTTTGTTTATATTCTTAAATGTAAAGACGGATCACTTTACACGGGGATCACAACAAATGTTGAGCGAAGATTCAAAGAACACAAAGACGGCAAAGGTGGGGCATATACGCGCGCAAAAAAGGCGATAAAAATAATTTATAGCGAGCAATATAAAAATCGTAGCAAAGCATCAAAGAGAGAGGCGGAGATTAAAAAATTGCGTAGAGCTGAAAAATATGCTCTAATCAAGCATTAAATGCTTATAGACAACATAACAATTCGTGTACGCGCCGGAAACGGTGGTGATGGCACCGTGGCGTTTAATACAAACTTGATGAGTCGAGGCCCTACCGGTGCCGATGGTGGCCATGGTGGGAGCGTGTACTTTGAGGGCGTCTCGGATTTAAATGCATTAAGCCAATTTAGTAACAAAAAAGAACTTATTGCTGAAGATGGCGGGAAAGGCGGACAGCAATTTAGAGACGGATCGGACGGGAAAGATTTAATATGTAAAATTCCAGTAGGAACTGTGATTAACACAATAGAAAATGGCAATGTGCAGGAGATTTTACATATTGGCGAACGAATTTTAATCGCGAAAAGCGGACACGGAGGGAGGGGGAATTTCAAGTTTCGATCATCAACAAATACAACGCCAAAAGAATCAGAAAAAGGCACACTTGGGGAAGATTTTACAATTCGGCTTGAGCTAAAACTGATTGCCGATATCGGACTTGTGGGTTTGCCAAATGCGGGGAAATCTAGTCTGCTAAATGAACTTACGCGTGCCAAGAGCAAAGTAGCAAATTATCCGTTTACCACACTTGAGCCGTCGCTTGGTGTATATTATGAACTAATTTTGGCGGACATCCCCGGACTTATTGAAGGCGCGTCTGGCGGAAAGGGATTGGGAATTAAATTTCTTCAGCACATTGAGCGGACAAACATATTATTTCATTTAATTTCTGCCGAATCAGAAGATCCAGCGAGAGATTACAAGATTATTCGCAATGAGCTTATTGAATATAATCCAAAACTTGGCAAAAAAGAGGAATTTATTTTTCTTACAAAGAGCGACATGTTATCGGCCGATGAATTAAGAAAGAAGATTGCCGTATTGAAAAAGATAAAGAAAAATATTATTGCAATATCAATTCATGACGAAGAAAGTCTGGAGAAGGTGAAGAAAATCCTCAATACTATCAAGGCGAAGAAATAACTTTTCTGCGACTTGCAAAGAAAGTATCTTTTATCTCTACGCCTGCCTGCCGTCAGCCCTCTATTTGATCTTCTTGTAGGATCCCACTGCCAGCCTGCCGTAGGCATGGCCAGCCCAGCCCAGCCCAGCTAGAGAAAAGTCGCTCCAAGACAACTGAATGCCTACTATACGGAAGTTTATCATACGGAGGTTATTCATACGGAGGTTAAACCTCCGTATCTGCTAAACCTCCGTATCTGCTATAAACAGCTGATGCAACTCTTGTGTTCATATCGCTCGGCCATTCGATTACACTCATGGCAAGCCATTCATATATCCTTTCGCATCTTCGGATAAGAAGTTGACGACTCATTAGGCTGGCAGTGGGATCCTATAAGAAGATCAGATAGAGGCGTAGAGATAAAGGCGCATTCTTCTGCGGAGCGATTGAACTATAACAAACAATTGACCAAAAGGCGTTATCTTGCTATACTGGAGCTGCAAAATACTGTCCCAAAGAAGAGTCGTCGAGCTTCGTATAAACTTCATTTTGCAAACTAAACACTAATCATAAATCTATGAATGGCGTAGTAAAAAAGAAGGTTGACAAAGGATTTGGCTTCATCGCAGTTGAAGGCCAAGAAAAGGACTTGTTCTTCCACAGAAATTCTCTCGTTGGCGTAACCTTACGACGAGTTGCAGGAAGGCGACAAAGTTACTTTTGAGGTAGAAGATTCCCCAAAAGGAAAGAATGCAGTCAATGTGCAGAAGGTAAACTAAACACCTATTGCGCGTTTCAAACAATCCCGCCGTGGCGGGATTGTTTGTATTGCAACAAAACGACAAATGCGCAATACTTGGTTTATGCCAGAAAAACCAGTATTACAGCTTGAATATAAGCAATTAGTTGGGACGCATCGGATCGCGACAGAAAATATAAAATTCTCTGACGGCATGGGCGCGCATGTTATCCCAAAATCGGGACAGGTTTGGATTGATTCAATTCAAGAGAATCCAAATGGCAATCTTGCTAGTGTACATTGGGGTCAAGAGATTGACACGCAATCTCCAGTAGGAGAGCTCTACAGAGAGGCGACCATGACTGGTGTAATACCGATTAAGTTGTTGTTAGAATATTCTGCTGTTGATACTCATAATTTTAAGGAATTAAAGGAAGAACTCGAATCATTACTCAACAAAAAGAGAGCTATTTATGAAGATGATCTGAAAAGGGCGATCCAACTTGCCCATGAATGGATAAACGAACTTAAAAAGTCTCATGGGACAACAATCAAGAGACGCACAATTGTGTCTCCGAATAATGTGGGAGTTGAGAATTCTATGCGGCTTACTATTCCGCTTAGCAATCAAGAGAGAGAAGAGCTTTTGCGCATTAAAATACTTTTAGAGAAACTAACAAGACCAATTCAAAGCACTCAACTGGAGAACATAAGGAGTATAATTCTTGATCTTATGGTTTTGTAGTGTGATACAATGAAATATGCCGTACGGTGGGTTAGTTGAATTTATAAGAAAGTCGCGGGCACATGGAGTGTCAGATTCTGACATCACGATAAAATTAGCAGGCGCCGGATGGTATCATTCAGATATTCACGATGCGCTTATATTAGAGACAAAACTTACTGATATTGGAATGCCGATTACAAAAGAGACCATTCAGGAGCCAGTAATTATAAAAGATGCCCCACCAACACACAGAAAGCGCAATGCAGTAATTGTTGCCGCGTTAGCGTTTGTGGTTACCTTCATTATCGCGTATGTCTTCTGAAGATCCGATATTTTCCGTATCGGAATTTCTTGATTTTACAAATACGCTACTAGGTCAGCAGGATTTTGTGGTACAGGGCGAAATCACTGGCGCGAAATCGCACCCAACAGGATTTTATTTTTCACTCAAAGACGCAGAAACTCCTGCAATAATGGATTGTTATTTAAGCCCGTACGCATATCGCGGTATCGGTATTATTTTGGAGGACGGAATGCTCGCACAAGTGCGCGGATCGGCGGCAGTTTATAAGCCAAAAGGAAGATTTTCATTTCGCGTTGAGTCAATATCACTTGTCGGGGAAGGGTCATTGAAAAAAGCGTATGAAGCACTAAAGAAAAAACTTGCAAAAGAGGGATTATTTGAAAGAAAGCGACCGCTTGGAGAATTTGTGCAACGAATCGGGTTAATCACTTCAAAAAGCGGAGCCGTAATTGATGATTTTCGAAACAACCTGTTGTCTTTTGGCATGAAGGTCTCGCACATAGATGCGCGTGTTGAGGGGAATCGTGCGGTGACAGAAATTGTGAGGGCATTGGGATATTGGGCGCAACATGAAAAAGATATTGATGTGCTTGTACTTATTCGCGGAGGCGGATCACTTGAGGATCTGCAGGCATTTAATGACGAGCTTGTTGTGCGAGCAGTATTTGCATCAAAAGTTCCGACAATCGTGAGTATCGGACACCACAAAGACGAACCGCTTGCGCAAATGGTCGCAGACGCATCCGCTAGCACTCCGACTGCAACCGCGCATTTAATAAATGACACCTGGTCGCGTCTGACCACTAATGTGCCATTACTGGCAATGCGCGCACAGCAATTATTTTCCGATCGTCTTTCGGAATGTAACGCAGAAGTTCGCTCTTCGGCACATAGAATCGCCACTCATTTGAGTCGAATTGCGGGCTCTGGAAAGTTAATTGAACAAAAACTTATTTCTGGCGCTCACAGAATAGATGGAGAAATCCGTAGAATAAACGAACGAATTGGATCAGCGGCCAGAAATCTAGAAGCGTCCAATCCTGAACGACTCCTGCGTTTAGGATATAGCATTGTAACCGATGCATCGGGAGCACTTGTGCGTCGCGCAGACCAATTAACGCTCGGATCTGTCATAAAAACCAAACTTTCGGATGGGGCTTTTCATGCGGAAGTAAAAAACATAGAATAATAACTGCTATGACCAAAAAACAAGACAAAGATTCAATCTCGCAATCACTTGCGCGACTTGAATCTATTGTTCAATGGCTTGACGATCAAGAACATGTTGATGTCGCAGAAGGATTGGAGAAAATTCGCGAAGGCGCCGCTCTGGTAAAAGAGCTCCGCGCACGCCTAAAAGAAGTAGAGAATGAATTTATGGAGATTACAAAAGACCTGGAAAATACAGAAGAAGCGTGATACACCAAGTAGTAGAAGTTCCGATGGCGACTTTGTCGCCTCTGGCAGTAGTCGGAACTTTCACTACCTGGTACAATCATAAATATGAACGATTCAATCAAAAAGCTTTATCGTTTACCGTCGGAAGCAATTTTACTCGGCGTATGTGCTGGTATTGCCAGATATGCAGGTATTGACCCTGTATTTGTGCGACTCGGAGCCATTGTATTGGCACTCCTTACCGGGTTTTGGCCGACCATTATAGTGTATCTGATTGCCGCCGCACTTTTGCCACGCGATCCCGCACAAGAAACAGTCGCCACCAATCAAGAGCCAAGAGAAGTACACTCATCAGAGCCAAAAGAACCGGAGCAGAAACAAGATAATCTATAAAATGGATCTCAAAGAGAGAACTCGTCGCGCGAAAGAAATAAATCGCGTGCTTTGTGATTTATTTCCGTACGCGAAGATCTCTCTGCATTTTAAAACGCCGTGGGAGTGTTTGGTCGCAGTACAACTATCCGCACAATGCACAGATAAAAAAGTAAATGAAGTTACAGTAAAATTATTTAAAAAATATCCTACGCTGGTCGCATACCTTAATGCTGATCCGGACGAATTCGCAAAAGACATTTACTCAACGGGATTTTATAAAAATAAAACAAAAAATATTCTTGCCTCCGCTCGCATGATTAAAGAAAAGTTTAATGGAAAGATTCCAAAAACAATGAAGGAAATGCTTTCATTGCCAGGAGTAGCAAGAAAAACTGCAAATGTAGTACTAGGTGCTGTGTACGGTGTGGTTGATGGGATTGCCGTTGATACTCATGTACTTCGCCTGTCTCATCAGTGGGGGCTTACGACAAATAAAAATCCAGTCAAAGTTGAGCGCGACTTGTTGGATATTTTGCCTCGTTCAGAATGGTTTGGATGGACATATAAGGTGATTGAATATGGACGAAAATACTCGCCTGCCACAAAAAAGAGCCACAAAGACGAGCCTCTTGCACAGTTTTACATAGAGTCAAAATAATTCGTGATATAATGGATTAAATTATGCCAGCACATGCTGATTTAGTTTCCTATATCCAAGATCAAACCAGACAATGTACTACTGCGCATGCGATCCATGCGACTCTTTTGTCTGCTGGATGGAGTGATGCAGACATTTTGAACGCATTTCATGATGTCGCCGCTGGGATGTTACCGATGACGACAGGAGTTTCAATCCATGAAGACTTGGCGCAAGTTCGCGGGATGGTTGCGCATTTGGCATCGCGAATCGGATCACTTGAGGAAAGTATCAGAAGCTCTGCAATGCTTCCTTTGCCACAGCTTGAATTGCCGAAACGCACAAGCACGACATCATTGCATTGGATGACCGTGGCATCGTGGGTGTTAGCGACTCTTATTGCTCTAGGCACAATGGTTGCAATTTGGCAAAAATGGTTAATATTCCAATAATAAACAAAATACGCACAGTCTTTTTTGTCTTGGCTGGGATTATAAGCATTGGAGTCCTTATGAATGTTGCGCATGCGCAACCAACGACAGATAAAATCACCAAATCATGGGAATTTTTTGGCGGACCACTTGTAGGAATTGATATAACACAGGTCAGGCAAAATATTTTTTCCCTTGTTATTGATTTTGCGCGACCAATCCCGCTTATAGATCATGGCAACGAAGGGAATCTTCGCGCGCCAAGTATTTTTCAATTTTTGACGCGAGGACATTTGGCTACTGTACAAGACGCGCTCCGTGTCTCGCATGTTTTACTCACAGACAGGCAAGCAAGCTCTATCGGATTATGCCGTTCATATGGCGATGCTTTGAAAAATGGAATAACAATACCAAGTGATGCGTGGCAAAAGGGGATAGCGTCGTGGTATGGGCCTGGATTTCATGGGCGCACAACAGCGTCTGGAGAAGAATATGATAAACACGGCATTTCTGCAGCACACAAAACACTTCCACTTGGATCAATGGTTCGCGTTGTGCGCCCGGCAAACGGGGCGATGGTGATTGTTGAAATCACAGATCGCGGGCCATATGTTGCCGGACGAATTATTGATTTATCTCTTGGAGCAAAACAAGAACTTGATATGGGAGACATAACACAAGTTTTTATTGAGAGAATCAATCCGAGCACACTAACTCGCGACACTTGCCAATAATTTGTGCGAGTGGAACTTCGTCTTGTGTTCTGGCTTCTAATTGCTTGATCTGTACGACATTGCGGTCTTTTTCTTGTGGTCCGACTAGTAACGCAATCTTAAATTGGCTTCTAAGTGCCCACGATAGCTGGCCCTTGAGCGAATTATCGGTACCAGTATATAGTGCGGTTGATATTCCCGCGTTGCGTAGATCTGATGCCAATCTAAGTACAACCAATTTGCACGATTCGTCAAAATTAAGAACACCAACTGCCGCGCCGATATTTGGTGTTCTTGCTATGCCTAGCTCATCTAACGCAACACGGAGACGATCTATGCCAATGCTCATTCCAACACCTGCTATTCGTAGAGGGGCAAAGCGACTTACCAATTCATCATATCGTCCGCCGGAAGATACAGACCCTATCCGTGGAAGTGCGACAAGCGAGGTCTCATATACCATGCCGGTGTAATATCCAAGTCCACGAGCGATAGACAAATCAAAACTCCATGTAGTGCGCGGCACATTAAGTGCGTCCAAATATCCCGACAACTCACGCAATTCCTGAATTCCTTCGTGCGATTGAGGTGCAAATTTCAAATATTTATCCGCTTGATCCAATAGCTCTATCGGGTCACTTGCTCGGATGGAAAGTAATTCTTGGATTCCATCAATGGCCGAGCTATCAAGCCCTAGCGATTTTAATTCATCGGCGATTTCTTTCCATGGCTGTTTTTCTAATTTATCTATTGCCCGGAGCACTTGAGGAAGCAGTTTTTGATCAAAATTAAAAAATTCTGGAAGTCCTCCGAGTATTTTACGATTTGAGATGCGAATTGCGATGCGATCGGACAAGCCGAGATCGGATAGTGTTGAATATACGAGTGCCAAAATTTGTGCATCCGCTGTGAGCTCGGTTGCTCCCACAATATCTGCGTCACATTGGATAAATTGCCTCCATCTGCCAGCTTGCGTGTGCTCGCCACGCCATACTGGGCCGATGTGTGACACAGAGAAGGGGAATACCAAGTCATCAGCATGTGCCGCAACAAACCGTGCCAATGGAACCGTAAGATCAAATCTAAGCCCGAGCGGAGCGTCGTCTTCTGTTATTTTTGCGCGATAAATTTGTTTTGCAAATAATGGGTCTCCGCCAGTTAAAACCTCTTCGCGTTCCAACGCTGGCGTGCTAATAAATGAAAATCCATTTCTTGCGAATGATGCGCGTACAGAATCAATCATTTCTTGCCGAACAGCAAGCTCTTTTGGTAACAAATCAGAGAATCCAGATGCTGGTTGTGGGTCAATCCGTCGCATACGGTAAAATTATACCATTTCTATCTTTGGCGTGCTATGATGACAACCATGCAACAGCGCTCTAATTTCAGGACGCTCATAGTGGTTGTTGTGACGGTGTTTTTGGATTATTTAGGAATTAGCTTGGTAATTCCTGTTGCCGCACCGCTTTTTTTGAGCGCAAATGGATTTTTTGATGTCGGTGTATCGCTGGATTATAGGACTCTTATACTCGGCTTATTACTTGGGACATCTCCATTTATACAATTTTTTACATCTCCTATACTGGGAGCATTTGCAGACAGAATTGGCAGAAAACCAGTTCTTCTTTTGTCGGTCCTTGCCACAGGATTCGGACATGCGCTGACTGCGGTGGGATTTCTAACGCACAACCTGCCATTATTATTTGTAAGCCGCGTGTTATCTGGCGCAGGTGCTGGGAATCTTTCAGCTGCCAATTCCGCCGTGGCAGATGTGAGCGATTCAAAAGAAAAAGCGCGAAATTTTGCGTTAATCGGCGCAGCAATCGGATTAGGATTTATTTTCGGACCATACTTGGGTGGCAAATTATCCGATCCAACAATAGCGCCATGGTTTTATTATGATACTCCACTTTGGGTTGCCGCGGCATTATCGCTTTTGAACGCAGTATTCATTTTGCTCGCATTTTCTGAGACACTCCGCACGCGTATAAGACGAAAAGTAGATATGTTTACCGGTGTGCGCAATATTTTGCGCGCTTTTGCCATCAAAGAGCTTCGCGTTTTGTATTTAGTCAGCTTTTTAATCGGATTTGCATATAATTTCTTCACACAATTTTTCTCCGTATTTTTGGTAGCAAGATTTCATTCAACATCGGCAGAGCTTGGCGTATTATTTGCTTATATTGGTATCTGTACTGTAGTGGCGCAGGGATTTTTTGCTCGTGTGCTTGCGAGCTATATGCGCCCTGCAGTTATTATTCGATGGGCACCACTGGTTGCCGGGATCGTTCTCGCAGTTTTTGCCGGTATTCATAAAGAGCAAACAGTTTATTTATTAATTCCACTTGCTGTGGTTGCGTACGGATTAAGTCCAGCAAATATGACAGCACTTATATCAGACGCGGCAGGCAAAGAGTCACAAGGAGAAGCGCTTGGTATAAATCAGTCTATGCAAGCATTAGGATTTGCCATTCCGCCAGTTATTTCTGGGATTGTAACGGCTGTTAGCATTGCTATGCCGCTTGCTTTAGGAGCGGCGTCATTCTTTTTAGCATGGGGGATTTTTACACTGTTCCATAAAGACGGATTGCTCGGAGAATTTCACGAAGTATAAAAAGTTGCCCCCGCCTTGGTGGGCGAGGGCGCACTATCTAGTTTCTCGCGACGACTGGAATCGTCGCTGGGTATGTCAGCTTGAAGCGAAAGAGCGATCCAGTTGCCACCCATGCCTCTCTTACCCCAAATGCGCTCAAAGGCGTGGTTGGGCTGATGTAGCCATCAAATCTCCTCTCCGTTCTGATCTGCACCATGTCGTTTTCCGAAGAGAGCACGATTCTTTCGCTATCTCTTCTTATGATCTCCTCTACTCTCACAGAAGCTGTTATGTAGCCCATTCTTTCATTGAAGGAGATGTCACTTATTGAAAGCGACACAACGCTTTGACGGGGGAGTATATCTTCTGCTGGAGGGTCTACCTCCACAATGACACCCTCTGTTGAAACCGACGCAACACGGCCAAGTGCTTTTTGGAGATTCACAGCACGCCTGACTTCTACTGTGATCGTCGTTCCTTTCGGGACGACGACGGTTTCTCTTGTAGCGCGTACCGCGATCGGCTCTGGCATTGTCAGCACCGAACTCGGATCATTTTGAGGCTCCGAGACCGGCGATGAAGCAGGTGAGGGAAGTTCTGATGGACGCTCTTTGAGCGCCTTTATTTCCTCTTCAACTGCTTTCATCCGCTCTTCAGCCGCCGCTTCAGTAGCAATCCTTGCTTCTTCAGCGCGCTTAGTGGCCGCGGCAAGTTCAGCCTTTTGCTCTTCGGCAATCCGTTGAGCGTTCATACGACCTATGTTTGCTTGCCACAAATCGCGTGTAACCGGCTTGAGCGGTTCGCCTCGCACATGACCCGCATGTTCATAGCAAATCATTGTGCCAGTCTCATTGACACGATAGAACATCACGGGCTCGCCAGTGCGCGGATCCGAGAACTCGTTAGTGCAGGGGACTTCGAGCGGTGCCGCGAGTTCTCGGCCGTGTTTTTGTGCTATTCGCGATATGTAGTTTGCTGTCTCGCGCCCCATTTCGCGAATCCCAGGGACGAAAGCCGTGAGAAACGCTCCCACGGTAACAGCGCCGGCAAACCCACCGATTATCTTAGCTGGGCCATCCCACCCAATCCTATTGAGAAACCATGCGAAAGACCCGAGAAGCGGTATCACAACGATCACGGCTGCCCACAGAAGAATCGGCCCAAACCAACCGATGGAGACGAACAGTCCCATCCCGATCAAAACGACGATTGCGACGAGCGCGACGATTGCGGCCAAAATTTTCTTGCCCATTTTTATTTCCTGCCTTTCTTTCGTTTACCCAAGATTGCATCCGCGCATTCGTCCAAGAACCCCTTCTTTTTTCTCTTCGGTTTGGTTTCTTGTACGAAATGTATGATCTTTTGTTGTCGTGAAGTGATATCAACAGCCTGCTCTCTAGTTGCCTCTCCATCATCTACGATAACGCGCTTACTAAGCTCGCTTCTCGCTTCGTCGAGCATTTCTTTCACAAAACGATTAAGGATGGAATTCTCAGGAAGATTCTGTCCGAGAGCTCCGCCAACTAGGAGAATCGCATCAATCAGTCGCTGCCGTCCAGATTCATTATCTGGTATTACATTCCACTTGACGGCCAACTTGTAGAGTCGATCCCATGCTCCTCCTGGCATGTCAAAGTTGATCTTTACGCGATCTGTCAGGTACGACTCAACAAGTTTCTGCAAAGACAATCGCACTTCGCACCTCACTTTCTTTGATTGTGAAAGAAGCCGAAGATTACTATACAATAAAAAGTTTATATGCGCCAGTCCTTGCATCAACTTGCAGAAAAAGGGGATACGCGTACAATTTGTGTATGACAAAAGAAGCATTTCAATATTTACTCGTCATCGTATTGCTCACGATGATCACCGTATCGTTTGGCGCGCTATCATTTGACCTCATTAATGTGTATTTCCCTGACATAGCAGGGAATGCATGTTCGTATGATGGATGTACAGGGAGCATCAATGGCTCACTCGCCGTTTTGATTATTGCATTTCCGGTCTTCGTGAAATTATGGCAGATTATCCAGCGAGATATTGTGGCGGATAAAGAAAAAGCCAATTTGCGCGTACGAACAGTGCTTTTATATTTAGCAATATTTATCTCCGGAATAGTTCTTATTGCTGATCTTATTACGCTTGTCAGCGGATGGCTAAATGGCTCGCTTACTGCTCAATTTATCTTTAAGGTTATTATTGTGATGGCTGTTGCAGGAATGACTTTTTCGTACTTTCGCAACGAGCTCAAACAATCAAGTGGTTCAACGCGCCGTTTGATCGGATGGACAAGCATCGTACTTGCAGTGTTGGCAGTAGTAATTGGTGTCTGGACATCTGCTCCATGGGAAGCGCATGCAAGGAAAATAGATCAGATGCGAATTGATAATCTTCAAATGATTCAATCGCAAATTGTTTCAATTTTTTGGACGAGCAAGGCAAGATTGCCAATGTCACTTGGAGAATTAACCGACTCTGTCTCGGGTTTTACTGCTCCGCGCGATCCAGAAACTAATTTGCCGTATGAATATAAACTTACTGGTGCAAGATCATTTTCCTTGTGTGCAGTATTTACCATAGAAACAAAAGGTCCATCCAAAAATACGCGTGCTATCCCAGCCGGCACAAATTCTATGGATACATGGTTCCATGGGGCAGGGAAGTCGTGCTTTGAAAGGACCATAGATCCAGATATTTATCTTCCAAAAATTCGCTAGCCTGAATGTTCCTTTGTTCCGTCCAGAATCGGAAGGATTATCAATGTTGACAACCTGTGGATAACCTGTTGATAAGTATTGCGCGAACCCACATTGACTTCATGTCCCGCTTTGATATAAAGACGACACAAAGATATGGTGTTTTAACGCTCATAGATTGGCATCCTGTCGCGACTGGTGCTGTGGACCGTTATCCCTCCTCGGTTCACCGCAAGAACTCTCGTGACAGGATACGAGTCTGTGGGCTTTATTTAAAATGGAATCATTAAAATCATCAGCAATTGCAATACTTGCGGGCGTTTTTGTTTATGCAGTAGTTCAGATTTTTATTCCCCCGTCATCCCCTTCAAGTACAGAAGGAACACTTGCTATTTCTACAACTCCAACTGAAACAAGTGCCCAAAAAAGAGCATCCAATACCCCACTCACAAAGGCAAACATTGGAGCACTTCTTTTAAGTCCGAGTTCGTCCGTAAAACCATCCGTGACAATTTCAGAAAAACAAGAAAATAAGCCAGCTCCAATAATTTCTACTCCCCCGGTTACGCCGAGACCAATTTCTACTGTAATTTTGACGCCCCAGCCAGTGGCTGGTCAGCCTTTGGCTGAAACGCCTACGAATACTCCAACTGCTACAATAACTCCAAGAATTTCCGAATCGTCATCGCCCATCGTTACTCCGACCATAACTCCAACAACTATACCTACACCTACTGCAACGGCAACGCCATCGAAAATTGTGATTTCTGAAATCGCATGGGCTGGAACTGTCGCGAATTCATCCGATGAATGGATTGAGCTTTATAATGCCGGTGAAGAATATGTTGCACTTGATGGATGGAGTATATACGAGGGCGATTCAACGAAAATAATTTCGCTTAGCGGAAATATATATCCAAACGGATTCTATTTG
>Ga0209210_1001081_pt1 | contig 24426 bp, 23 predicted proteins | sample RifGroA1_FD_183991 | JGI IMG/M metagenome (GOLD analysis project Ga0209210, IMG submission 183991) | Contaminated groundwater microbial communities from Rifle, Colorado, USA - Rifle Groundwater A1 (SPAdes) (version 2) | ecosystem: Environmental > Aquatic > Deep subsurface > Groundwater >...
TCCTCCGACAACAGTATTAGAAGTGTCGCTAAACATAGTTTCAGTAACCGGGTTCGCGCATTCACACGGAACAGGGATGGTATCGGCGAAAGCGGTCTGAACGCCAACGAGCAATATAGCGGACATGGCAATGATCGCCGCCATAATAATTATTTTGTTTAAGTAACTATTTGTTTTACATAAATTCATATCTTTTAATTTATTAATTATTAATATTTTTCGCACAGAAAAACCACGCGAGAAAATCGTGTGGCTTTTCCTTCTAACTTTTCTTTTGTGTGGGAAACCTGTTGCATGTCGCAAACTCTCACATCTTTCGGTTTCCCCTCGAAAGATATTCAATCTGAATACGTCTAACATGTTATACTCGGCTTTTACATTGTCAAGCAGTTTTTATCCACAAGTCTACAAATAGGTATTCATCACCTCTCCTAGTTGGGGTATAATTATAGGGTATAATAGATCCGAGTCTATAAACGAAAAACTCCCAGAAGGGACGCTAGATTGGGAAACTGACCCTTTTTAGAGTAAGTAATCTAACGTCCCTACCGGGGGTTTTTCCGAAAATTCTAGTCCGAAAGATACACTTATGACCTTTAAATGTCAAGGACTTTTCTGGATTGCATATTTTGACCTTTCAAAAATAGTTTTATAATATTAAAAAATAATTTGTCCTTAATACATTTATAACTCACGGTCGTATAAATTAGATGTATCCCACCTGCAAGGTCTTGCCTTGCAGGTGTTTCCCCTGCTAACACATCTATAATGAAACGGAGGCGTTGCCTCCGTAGGAGTAGGATAGATAAAAATAAGACGGGGGCAGGTGTGCCCCCGTCTAGATCCGATTCAAAAGATCGGTATTATGTCAGTTCCCCGTTTTCTCCACCTATTTCTTTTTTCTCTCTTTTCTCCTTTTTTTTCCGGTAGAGTTCAACCTGTTTGCCATCGACCTCTCTAGAAATAGTTTCAACATCCTCGTCAGTAAACTTCCCTCGGAGAGGGGGGCCATGATCAATAATATGGATTTTGGTGACGACCCAGAGTTTGGCTTTGGGATAAAACAAGATAGCTGCCACCAGTGACGAGTCTCCGAGTTCTATGGCCGGTCCTCTGTGTTTCGGCTTCTCCAGACGCATTTCTTTCTTTATGTCCGAGGGAATCTGCGCCGAGGCCTGCATACTGGACACCGATCCGCCAATCACCAAAAACAGCCCAATTACCAACGTTTTCATCGGATTGTCCTCCTATCCATTTTTGTTAGTCTGCCCCGATAATACACCCGCACTTTTATATTTACCACAAACAAAAAAACGAAGATATGTCTATCTTCGTTCAACTTCAGTAATCCTGACCGATAACCGACCCTTCTTGGTCGGTTATCGGTCAGTCTTCTCACTTAGACGGAAAAGCGTTTTTCGGATTCATTTCCTCCGTCGTACCGCAACATTCGTGGCGGATTCACTATCGTTTTCTCTGTCTCGATAATCAGATTATGGCATCTGATTTTCAGACACTTGTTCCTTATCTTTGACGGATGATGTAGATGATTAATACTACAGGTAAATAAAAAAGTGGTTGCCTTCATTTACACCTCCCCGAAGTTCAAACTGAGAGACAATTCTTCTGCAGGAAACTCCAACACCAGTTGCTCTCCCTCCATGAGAACCTCGCGACACCAACCATGATATAGCTTGTTATTGTACATTTGGGGCTTGTCGCAAACAAGCCTGCATCTTGCGCAATAACAAGTTTTATCGTACTTTTCATGGCAGTTTACACAGGTATAACCACCAGGAGAAAGCTCGTAATGAGGTTCTTCTAAGTCGATCTGCTCTCCGCACCCAACACAATATTCCATACTACCTGTCTCCTTTCATTTTCTTGAAAATAACTAAAAAGTCTATTTTTATTATACATATTAATTAAATAAAAAAAACAGAGGCCGGGTGGTCTCTGATGAGCGAGGGTAGGAAGGGGTTGAGATTCCCCTTGGTGAGGAGGTAGATAAAAATCACCTCCCTTCAGACTTCAAAACAGAGTTCATGCCACGAATCGTCGGGCAAGAAGTCAGGGTCGCTCAGATGCAAAACGCTGAATAATATCAGGGCGTCTCGTAGGTCGAGATCCCGACACTCTTGATTGTCTTTTGACTCCGACGAACTGCCGGGGCCCCCAAATAATAGTTTGCCATTGGAACCGCACCCATCGTTTCCGTTCATAAATTCTCCCGTCCTTTCCTTTGTAATATTCTTTACATTCGTGCCCCATGTTTCCCCCTCCTTTTTCGGTTCCACCACCAGTATTTAACGTCCAGCCAGTACCACTGGATGTTGACCTGCAGGACTCGCCAGAGTTTTACCATTTGCCCTCCTTTCAAATACCAGTCTAATTTTATAATACACCCATACCTCAAATTCGCCACCGACACAGGAAAGGTCCTTTATGACTTAAGTATTTTAATTTTAGCGCCGATTTTATTTAATCGCCCCAGGATATTTTCATAACCGCGATTAATGGCATAAACATTGCGCAAGATTGATTTGCCTTCCGCTCCCAACATGGCCACCATGAGCATGACAGCCGGACGAAGCGCCGGAGGACAAACGATTTGCGCGCCCTTGAGTTTAGATGGTCCGTCAACAAAAACCCGGTGCGGGTCGGCTAAACGAACATTGGCTCCCAGACGATTAAGTTCAGTAAAGAAAATAGCTCTGTCTTCCCACATCCAGTCATGAATCAATGTTGTACCTTCGGCCTGTGTGGCAATCGGGACAAAAAATGGCAGGTTGTCAGTATTAATGCCCGGATACGGTTGAGCGTGAATCTTGTCATGAAGCGCCTTAAGTTTAGAAGATTGGATAGTCAGGTCAACAAGTCTGGTGTGGCCATTAGCGGCAAGATAAGTTTTAGACATATCGTAACGCAGTCCCATTTTCTCCAGCTTCAATAGTTCTACTCTTAGAAAATCAATCGGCGCCCTTTTGACCATCAACTTCGAGTGGGTCATGATGGCGGCGGTTATAAAAAGCGTCGCTTCTATGGGGTCCTCGCTATTGGAATACTCAATATCTGTTTCAATATTGGGATTGCCTTCAATAATAAGCGTCTTGGTGCCGATGCCGCTTATCTTTATTCCAAGCTTCTGCAAGAAATAACATACTTCGAGTACCATATAATTTTGCTGGGCGAAGTCTATGGTGGTTTGTTGAGGCAAAACAGCCGCGCGTAAAATAGCGTTGGTGGTACCGGTATCCGACGCTTCATACATTACTGTTTCATTTTTAATCTTATGACCGATCGTAATCTCATAATAACTATCACTCGTTATAATCTTGAGTCCAAGGTCTTCAAGCGCGTAACGATGAGCGGCAATAGTTCTCTCCCCCATCTGACAACCGCCGATATGCGGCAATTTGAATGATTTCAAACGGGCGGAAAGCGGTCCGATCAGCATTAGAGCGGAACGAATCTTACCCGTGGAACGACTGTTTATATGCGAGAAAGAAAAAGTTTTCGGCGGTTCAATGGTAAGAGTATTTTTACCAATCCAGACCACCTTGATACCCAAACTCCTGAAAATTTCTATAAACCGACTTACTTCTTCAATCCGCGGAATGTTTTTAAGGGTAGTTTTACCGCGGTTAACAAGCGCGGCGGCAAAGAGATGCATAGCGCCGTTCTTAGAAGCGTTGGTAGTAATAGAACCCGAGAGTTTGTGTCCACCTTCTATCTCAAAATCATCTTTTTCATTCTGCCAATTTCTTGAAACGGGAGTCATTACCCGTACAATATATCACACGGTATGTGTATTTCAGAATTTCTACGATCTGTATGAATCTTTATAGGCCAAGAGAACTAATACCAAAATATAGACAAGATGCTCATCAAAAAGAGGATTATTAGCAGGAGGAAAAACGGAGAGATACATTAGTAAAAGCATTACACTGCCAGCAAGAGCGCCCCATTTTATATATCTATTAAACGTAACCGTTAATCCGACAAAGAGCAAACCAAGCATAAAGAGCCAGTCAACAAGAGCCACGCCGGCAAGACCTTTAAACAACGCCTCCAATGGTCCGCGAGTAGCGTTAAGGAGAAATCCCGAAGTAGGCGAACCTCCGTTTATCCAAGCATTTTCTGACTTGGTAGCAAACCCCAGTCCAAATAATTTATCGACAAAGACCCAAAAGAAAATTAAACCCATCGCCAGACGCAGTACCAACCAAGTAATTTTTTTCATATTATTTTATTGAACCCAAGTGACGAAGGTGAAAACCTTTTCTCCCCTTCCAAGATCGCGAACATGAAGCGAGTTTCTGCCTCGCGCGTCTTGTCTGATTGCCTTCCCCCATGCTGACGGATTATCTAGATCAATATCTTGGAGATCCACTCCCTTAATACCCATAACGCCCGCAAACCTGCCCGGACCAGTTGTCTGCCCTATGGTAGTGGTGCCGTCAAGATGGGCATAAATACTTTCTATCTCTTCAAAATCATGCGCATTCGGGTGTTCATTGGAAGGCGGACCATCCGGGTCACTGGTGTAATCCATGCAACTGCCTAAATTGGCATTGTTGAATTTCTCATCTTGGTGATCAAGGCCAAAGTCATGAGCTATTTCTTGGCACATAACTAATCTACGCCACGCGGGTTTGTTGTATGTACTCGTGTTGAAGTAAGTATCATTAACTTTAGCTACGGCTTTAGTAATATGTGAACCCGAGACCCAGATTTGAGCAAGACCAAGCCAACCGTTGTTGCCATAGCGCTCCGAGCAAACTTCAATTTGCCCAGTCTTCGCTTTACAGGTGCGTGGACTGGTACTGCCATTAACTTTTGTTAAATCAAGTATCGTAGATGCGTTCCAATCGCCGATAGCTTCATCTAAATAAGAATCCCATTTGGAGGAAACGTTGTCTCCTACTTTTAATGTAAAAGGATTACTGGTTCGCGCCCAATGATAACCACCCCACGAATGATCCGCGGAAACAGCTGGCACCAAACTGCCGAAAGAAAGCGCCAAAACTGAAAGCATTATTATCTTTTTCATGTAATTATTCTATCATATTCTCTTTAAGGAACGCAAGGGTCTTCGCCCAAGCGTCTTTGGTTTCCTCCGGCGCGTAGTTCATACCTGAAGGATTAGCGAAGGCGTGCCCAACTCCCGGATAAATATAGATTTCATTCTTAATACCTAGAGTATTTAGGGATAATTCGAACGCCCGCACTGTTTCAACCGGTATTGATTGGTCTTTATCCCCGAAGATGCCCAGTACCGGCCACTTGATAGGTTTAAGTTTATCCGTCGTTATCGCCAGACCGCTACCGTAATATACAACCGTCGCGTCAAGTTTGGCGCCGGAAATTGCCAGTTCTACAGACTGTCTCCCGCCGAAACACCAGCCGAGAGAGGCTACCTTGGACGCGCCCGCTCGTCGTAGAAAGTTTGTCGCCGCTTTCAAATTCTCTAGGGCCTTGGTTTGATCCAGTCCGGCCGTTTGCGCTCGCGCCTCATCCGGAGTAGCCGCCACTTTACCAAAGAGATCCACTGCCAGCACCCTATAACCTTCTTTCGCCAACTCTTTGGCCATATCTTTTATATTGTCATTGAGACCCCACCATTCATGAATCATCACAACTCCGGGATATTTGCCTTCTTTTTCCGGATAAGCATAGAATCCTTGCACATTATTAAAATAGGTCACATCTTCTCCGACAACCGCCATACCCTTCTTTGCGAGCATTTCCACATTTTTCATTTCTCCTGTATCTTTTTTCATATAAACATAAACTAGGATTGCTGCACCCACGATAATAATAACAAGTATAATATTTTTTATCATATATCTCTTATTTATCCAAATTTAAAATATCTTCCACAAGCTCGGGAAATTCTTCTTGATTAAAATGTCCCCTATTATTGAAGATTCTTGTTTGGGCATTGGGTAAGGTTTTTTTGTATTGTTTTAAGGAAGTAAATGGTACAACGTGATCATCTTTACTGTGATATAGATAAATTTGCTTTGTCTGTAAGTTCAAACCGGTCGGTAAAGTAAAACTAGCCAACGGATAACCCTCGCTATCTTTATCGTAAACCGCGCTGATAAGAAACACCGCTTTTATTTTTTTAGGAAACTGATTTTCAGATAAATATTTCGCTAGAAAAGTTCCTCCAAGAGAATGCCCTATTAAAATAACTCCATCGTACAAATAAGAGATACATTTCTCAAACCAAATTTTCCACTCACTAAATTGAGCATTGGTTCTATTGGGCATTACCGGCAAAATAACTTCGTAATCACTGCCAAGTTTTTGTCTTAACCATGGTTTCCAATCATTTTTACCACTTCTGTATCTTTCGATATCAATTTCGTAATCATGTAAAAAATCTAAATACTCTTCGTAAGATTCAAACGTATCGCCACCGCTTATCACCACTACCTGTTTTGTCATCAATACAGATAGTATACTATTCTGCAACAAAATTAATCCATATCTCCAGCTCTGCTAGCGCGATTTTCCACTTCAAAATCTAGAACCGCTTCAATTTGTGTTTTCGTGAGAAGAGGCGCTTTCTGCATAATCTGGGTGATAACCTCATCGCGAGTTTTGGCGCTCGTGGTGAAATTTGTTTTAATGTCATTAATCTCTATTTTGACAACAGTAAGGTCTAAGAAAACATCGGCTTCTATTTTAATTGCGCCTCCAGCGGAAATCGAGTTACTTTGCAAATTCGAGCTAGTGGCTGAATTATTATCGGAGTTTGAATTTGACCCCGAATTAGACTTGATTTTAACTTCTCCATCTTTCACTTCGATCCTGATTCGACCATCATCAGTTCTTACCTCAAACTTTTTTTTGTCATCACTTTCGTTTTCTTCATCACCACTATCAATTCGAATTTTAAGTTCCCCCTTTCTTAGATCAATTCTTAATCTTTCAATCTCATCGGCTTGAGAATTAAACTGATTGATAAGAGCGTCAATTTGAGCCGTGGTAGAAGCGTTTCCAGAAGCTTTTATTTCCGACGCGACAACCTCTAAAAATAATTTAGCCACAGTAGCCGCTTCGACAGTCCTATCCGTACTCGTACTGTGAACATTATCGTCTTCGCGGCTTGATTTATCCTTATCTTCTTTTTTAAGATTTCGAATTTCCTCGAGTCTTTCTCCTGCAAATCTTATTCTTAAGTCATTTTTTTTCTCCCCTCGAGCTAAGGAGACTCTGATATTTTCAACCGCTCTATCAATTCCGAAAAGTGCATCCCCCGGTCGCGCGCTATCCGCGGCCGCGACTACTCCTCCCGTTCCCATAGCAATTACTAACGCAATAATTAACGATACCATCATAGGTTTTTGGATTAAATTTAATACCCAATAATAAGGAACTTTGCTGAATTCAATTTCTCGCACGACACCCCGCCATATCCTCTCTTTTTCGGAGGAAGTGAGACCTTGTCGTTTTTTAGAATGTAGAATTTTTTCTATATTACTCATATTTGTTCTAAAAAACTCTGGAGCTTCCGAATTGCTCGATGATGTCGCACCTTTACAGCTGATTCGTTGTCGCCCAGCATGTTTGCAATCTCCGCGAATGGTAATCCGGCAAAATATCTGAGATCAACTACCTCTCTATCCCGCAATGAAAGCTTTTCAAGAAGCGTCTGGAGTATTTCCCTATCCATGACAGACAAATTTTCTTCTGCGGGCAAGGTTGTCTCAATGTCATCAAGCGACGCGGTAACTTTCCTGAAACGATAGAAGCGTGATATTTTTCTGGATGCAATGGTCAGAATTAAGTTCCACAGTTTTATTTCATTTTCAAATTGGAACCTAGAAAGACCTTTCCAGAAATCGACAAAAACGTCCTGGGTTATATCAAGAGCATCTTCGCGCGAAGATACCCGTGAACGAATGAACATAAAAACACGACCAACATATTCATCATAAAGCTTATGAAAAGCCTCCTCATCTCCCTCTTTGGACATGTTTATTACGGCCTCATGCGTACCCATGGGTTTCATATCTTGCTTCTACTATATAATATCCCGCTAACCTAAAAAAGTTACATCTTCTAAAACATATGATCACTCTTTTGGGGAAACTTCGACAAACACTATTGGAATCTCCAGCGCATCGTCGTGTTCAGGAAGACCGGATGGATTATCTTTACGAAGAATTAAGAAGCCTCTATTACTATAAGCGTTCTTATCTATAATAAATTTTAATGTTGCTTCAAATGGTACAAACTCTGTTGTCATCCAGTTCATCTCGCCCGGTGTGGCGGGGTCGCTTTGAGCTGTTGCAATCCCTTGCGCGATAATCAACCCATCCCAATTTGTAAGCACTACCGGAAAACTTGCTTCAAAGAACCAATAACCTCGCGCTTCCCCCTTGATAGTTAATGGGCTTTGTATAATTTGATTGGGACGCGGATTATCTAAGCGAATAAGATTGGACTTATCAAGTTCACCTATTATTATTCGGGTTGGTTCCTTCTTAATTATTACAAAATAAACCCCAACTGCTAAAACGATCAAAGCAATAATTCCTAATATAATTTTGTTGGACACAAATAAATTATATCACTAGCGAATGCCAGTATCACAAGAAATATCTACAACATTATTTTGATCTGATTTTACTTGTACCGTCACAGAGTTACAACGCGGAAAGACAGAACTATTTGCCGCTTTCAACTCGTATGATCCGACAGGGAGCTCCGTATTAAATCTTCCATCAACATTACTTTGAATCGTTTTTAAAACGGATGTTTTTCCCGCTTGCTTAATTACTATAGATGTAGCATATGGTTTCGGGGCGCATTGTGGTTCAGGTGGTATGCGTTCTACGGGGCAAGTAGGACTAGTTGTTACCATGCCCGAGATAGTTCCTGTGCCCTTTACTTGTATAATGGGGCACTCTGAAAATTCACATTTAGGTCCAGTCCGACCAACATAAGAACCGCCGGGGCAAAGTTTTACATCTTGAGTACAGAATACCGGTTCAGCGACTGAAGTATTTTTATTATAAAAATACAAAATTCCGCCAATACAAACGAGCATTAATAAAATTATTGCAATAATTTTGTTACTCATAGCATTTATATTATACAATTCTACTGCTGCGGGACTTGGATTCGGACCAAGATACTCGCCTCCAAAGGGCGATGTCCTACCATTAGACGATCCCGCAAATTATTGCAGAAATAAGGTTTTGAGAAGCTTCCTACCACTTGATGTTTTAAGCTGTTTTTCCCTTTTTGTGGCTTCAGTAAGGTTATCATATTGTTCATGGTAAATCATTATCCATGGCACATATCTTTTTGTATAAAAATGTTTACTAGAATTGTGCTCAGAAAGTCTTCTAGTTAGATTATTAGTCATTCCTACATAACTCTTTTTTACCGAACAGCTTTTCAAAACATAAATGTAATGAATCATAATAGAAAGGGCCGTGTCCTACCCGCCTCGCGTCGACTCGCCTCGATTCGGCGAAGCGGGCGAGCAACGCGAGTCGAGGCGGGCCATTAGACGATCCCGCAAATTACACCTTGATAGTACGAATTATTTCTACTTTTGGCAAATTTTCCGTTACATTTCATAGGTTTAAATTCTGATATAATCAAGTGATGAAGGATCATATTCACAATAAATTCTCAAGTCATTTATGCAGCCGTTGTGGAGGACCGGCGCCGGATTGGAAATGCCCAGAGTGTAATTTGGCGTCATACGTATTTGACCCCGATCATTTTCGAAAATGTAAGTATAAGAGAAAAATGGAGGCACTCTGTCAAAATTGCAATGAAGCCGAATCAAAGTGTGCTTGCACGGTTTAAATATTTAAACGGATTTAATGCAATCGGCCAACGCAATTTCTAGAGCGAGTTCGGGAATAGAGGTGCGACCAGAATCTTCATAAGCGGTAATAAATGAGAGCAGCACTTTAGCGGTTAAATCCGAATCGGCTTTAGCCGCCAACGTCTGAAGAAAAGAAAAATCATCTTCGGAAACTTGCTTTTTGATGTAATCATCCATACCAGCCTTGAGCCGGAGAAGGAAGAGAAAACGTAAACGTTCCAAAATAAGCTTGGCAAAGAGCTTCATCTCGGCATTTGCTTGAGTGGCACCTTGGATCGCCTTCATTCCCTTTTCAATATTTTTCTCCACGAGCGCCTCGAGAATAGCCCGCACCAACTCCGCCTTGGGCGCGCCCGTCACCGCTTCCACTTCTTCGCGAGTAATGTTTCTTTGGCTCGCCGAAGCTTTAACGGAGACGGCTTGACTTGTCATAGAAAACACTTTTTCCAACACGCCATGCGCATCCCGAAAAGAACCATCGCCTAAAATAGCCACCAACTCCGCGGCCGCCGGCTCCAGAAGAAAACCTTCCTTCCCCGCCACAGAGAGCGCGAAATCTTTAAGCATCTCTTGGTTGGGCTGTTTGAAAGAAAAAGTTTGACAGCGCGAAATTACCGTTTCCGGCACTTTTTCCAGTTCGGTTGTCGCCAACACGAACACAACGTGTTGCGGGGGTTCTTCAAGGGTTTTAAGAAACGCGTTCCAAGCATCCTTGGTGAGCATATGAACCTCATCAATAATATAAACCTTGTAACGCGACTCAAAGGGTAGGGTATTAACCGATTCTCTAATCTCGCGTACATCATCAATGCCGCGATTGGAGGCGGCATCCATTTCCACCAAATCATTGGCCGAAGTGCCGATCTCCCGCGACAAGATCCTGGCCAGGGAGGTTTTGCCCGTACCGCGCGATCCGGAGAAGAGATAAGCGTGAGAAATATTGCCGAGTTTAATCGCGCCTTCCAAAACTTTAACTATATGATTTTGACCAATAACATCTTTGAATTTCTGCGGACGATATTTGCGGTAAAGCACGCCTTCGGTCTTAGTTTCTTTCTTCATGCCTGTATTATACGATTTTTTAAGAATTCAGACACAATTTTCTCCACTTCGCTCGCATTATTAGCGTCCATAAGTTTGGCGCGCAAATCTACCGCCCCATCAATACCAGACAGGTACGATTTGAAATGTTTTTTCATCACAGCAAAACTTCTATATCCACCAAGTAATTCTTCAAATAATTTTGCGTGTTTGACTAGAACTCGCAATCTTTCTCTAACCGGCGGGAAGAAAGGGTCAGACCTTAAATTCTGATTCCCAAGGTCTGACCTTGAGGAGCCGGAGAATAGCCACGGATTACCGAAGATAGCGCGGCCGAGCATCACTCCATCACAATCAGTTTCTTTGATTCGCGCTCTGGCCTTCTCCAAGTTTTTCACATCGCCATTACCAAGGATTAAAGTCTCTTTACCAGAGGCATCACGTATTTCAACAGCGCGTCTGATGAATTCCCACCGAGCTGGAACCTTTGACATTTCTTTTCTGGTGCGAGCATGGACAGTGACTACAGCTACATCTTCTTTGAGAATTTCCGGTAGCCAATGCTCAAGTTCAGGTTGACTATAGCCCGTGCGAGTTTTAACCGATATAGGTAACGGGTTTGCTCCTTCTTTGGCCGCTCTGACAAGCACTCTCGCGAGTGTCACATTTTTCATAAGCGAAGCGCCAGCGCCTTGTTTCTCAACACTTTTGTCCGGACAACCCATATTTATATCCACACCATCAAAGCCAAGTTCGCGCGCGAGTTCTGCGGCCTTTTTCATATTTTCTGGAGAAGAGGTAAAAAATTGCGCCACTATCGGCCGTTCCGCTTCACTATATTCAAGACTTTTTAAAAGTTTCTTTCTGCCCATCTCTGGCGCCAGAGCCAGACCGTCAGCAGAAACAAACTCCGTCCACATGACATCGGGCTTCCCAACTTCTGCAATAATACGACGGAAGGCCGCGTCCGTGACATCGGCCATCGGCGCTAATGCAAAAATAGGTTTGTCTAGTTTATTCCAGAATCCCAACATAATTTGTTTATTTATTATTTAAACTTATAGAATACTTTATTTTCGGTACGTAAATCCAGATAAAGAATCTTTTTAAGAAAATCACTTTGAGCACGGATGGAATCGTCGGAAAGAAAAGCTTCCAAGTTTGAGCGAATAAAGAGGAGATCATCTCCCTTTCGCCAAATAATCCGACCGCCGTCTGATAGAAATAAACTGTAGTCATCTATCCTGATCTCAAGCGTCGAGGGTTTGATATTTAATACGGAGAGAGTCCCCATAAATTTCAACAGCGACCCGAACTCTTCTAAAGTAACAAATCTTTTTCCTATGGGATTTTCAATCAACTCTTCGGTGCGATAGATAAAGTAAACTCCGGTAGAGAAAGAAGGCGCCGGAGCAAAAATCAGTCCTTCTTTATCTAGGAAGAAACATTTATCGCCAACACAATATAAAGCAAAAGGCGCACGTTCCTCAACTGTAAGAATAAGCTTTTGAAATTCATCCGCATTCAAATCAATCGATTTGAGTCTTGGAAATACTGCAGTGAGATTTTGCTTGATAGTCTGGCGCGGATAGATGAAAGTATTGGCGCGAGGAATAACCCAGAGATAGTAACCGTCAAGCAGGTGCCGGACGGTTTGCGTGATTTCTTCTTTAGCTATCACGTTCTCCCCCGTCACTATGACGGTAGTAATTAAAAATTGCTCTTGGCGAAAGAAATAAATAAGCGAAAAAATAATTGCCAAAACACCAACAAATAGGAAAATAAGTTGCAGGCGTTTTTTTCTTTTCTTTTTCTTATAAAAAGCGGCTGAATTGAGAACCTTACCACTCGAAACAATTTTCATTTTTTTATCTCTGCAAGACCATTCATATATGGCACTAAGACTTCGGGGATTTTTATAGAGCCATTGGCTTGTTGAAAATTCTCGACCAAAGAAACCAAGAGGCGCGGAGTGGGAGCAGCAGTGGCGTTGAGAGAATGGGCGTATTGCAACTTACCACCATCATCTTTATATCGAATATTTAATCTCCTAGTCTGAAAATCGTGAAAATAGGAAGCGGAACTGATCTCTCTGTAAGTTTTCTCGCCCGGTACCCAGAGTTCGATATCATATTTCTTGACCTGACCAAGACCCAAGTCTCCTCCACAATTTATAACCGTGCGGTACGGTATCTTGAGAGATTCTATAAACTCTTCGGTATTTCTATTAAGTTCCTCGTGATATTTCACCGACTCATCATGACTCGCTTCACAAAGAATCACTTGTTCAAATTTAAAAAATTCATGAACCCGGATCAAACCTTTCACATCTTTCGAATAACTGCCAATTTCCCTGCGAAAACATGGCGAGAATGCTAGAATCCTTTTCGGCAATTCTTCTTTAGGAATCACCTCGTTCTGGAAAAGTCCCATGATCGCCACTTCCGCCGTCCCTGCCAAATATTTCTCATCTTGAACTTTGTATAGATCGTCTTCGCTCTGTGGCAACCAACCTGTGCCCAGAAGCGGTTCACGTCGGACCATAGATGGAGCAAAGTAGAGAGAAAAGCCTCGCGATACGAAGAAGTCAAGCGCATAGCGCCAAACCGCGAAGGAAAGTAGCGCTCCTGATCCTTTGAGAAAATAACCACGAAAGCCCGCCACCTTGACTCCGCGTTCAAAATCAACCATACCCAAGTCAGTCATAAGTTCCATGTGTCCCTTCGGTTCAAAACTAAATTTTGAAATATCACCCCATTTTTTTATCTCCTCATTATCGGCATCAGTATCACCTTCGGGCACAGACTGATCCGGCACATTTGGCACTTTAAGCATTAACGCTTGCCATTCGCGCATCGTTTCTTTTAATTCTTCCTCGTCGCGCTCCAATTCGATTTTGAGGACTTTCATTTTCTCAAGAATTGCGCTGCGTTCTTCAGAGCTCGCCTTGACTATTTTATTGTTGGCCACATTTTGATCAGCGCGCTTCTCTTCCACTCGGCCAAGGAGCATTTTACGCTTATCGTCAACTTCAATAAGCCTCTCGAGATCAACTTCCACTCGCTTTGACTTCGCGGCTTTGGCTATCAACTTTTTATTTTCTTGGATAAATTTAATATCGAGCATAATACGCTACAATATTATCATAATGATTCACGAACTTCTTCCACCCGACTTTCCGGAACTTCTCAAAGAAATACCGGATGCTCCGACGCGACTGCGTTACGAGGGAAAGCTGCCAAACAACGGCAATAAACTTCTGGCTGTAGTAGGTTCAAGAAAATATACAAGCTATGGCAGAGAAATGTGCGAATCTATCATCTCAGGACTTACCGGTTCCCCTATCACAATCGTCTCCGGTCTGGCTCTCGGCATTGATTCCATCGCTCATCGCGCCGCTCTGCGAGCCGGACTTCAAACTATCGCCATTCCCGGCTCCGGTTTGGATAGAAAAGTTCTACATCCCCATTCACACGTCAATCTCGCAAATGAAATCATTGAAAACGGTGGGGGACTGATCTCGGAATACGATGACACCATGCCTTCCGGCGCGTGGGCTTTCCCGAGGAGAAACAGGATTATGGCGGGAATGTGCCACGCCACTTTGATTATTGAAGCCGAGAAAAAGTCCGGCACTCTTATCACTTCGCGACTGGCCACCGAGTATAACCGAGAGGTTGGCTGTGTTCCCGGTCCGGTAAATTCCCCCACCTCCGACGGCGCGCACATGCTTATTCGTCTCGGCGCGGCGCTGATTCGGGACGCTAATGATGTACGGGAACTTTTAGGATTAAAGAGAACGGATGAAAATCCCACTCTCGTGGATATTGAGGAACTAAGCGATGAAGAAAAAGTTTTTATAAAAATCCTGGAGAAACCATCTCCGCGCGATGAACTGATCCGTAAATCCAAACTCGATATCAGCACCGCCAGCGCCACGCTTTCATTACTTGAAATTAAAGGGTTGATAATGGAAGAACTTGGCGAAGTGCGAAAAACTTTCTGACAAAAGCCAGCAGCAGGTAGATTTGCAAATAAAAAGTTTCTGTAGTACTAATTGAGTTTCATGAAGCTTTTAATTGTAGAGTCACCGTCGAAAGCCAAGACTATTGAAAAATATCTGGGTAAAGATTTTCGCGTGGTCGCCTCTGTCGGTCACATTAGAGATTTACCCAAGTCAAACAAATCGGCCATTGATATACCGGCCGGCTTCGTGCCACATTACGAAGTGGTAAAAGGAAAAGAGAAAATAATTTCGGAAATTAAATCACTGGCGAAAAAGGCTGATGAAATCTTGCTCGCCACCGACCCGGACCGCGAGGGTGAGGCCATTGCCTGGCATGTCGCTGAAGCTTGTGGCTTCAGCGATGGTGAGCGCAAGTCGAACCATAATCCCAAACGTGTCGTTTTCTATGAAATCACCAAGGAAGCGGTTGAGGAGGCGCTCGAACACCCGAGAGAAATTGATACCAATCTTAGAGAAGCGCAAGAGGCAAGAAGGGTTCTGGACCGCTTGGTCGGCTATGACCTCTCCGGGCTTATTTGGAAAAAAGTACGCTACGGCCTCTCGGCCGGCCGGGTACAATCTCCGGCGCTTCGAATTATAATGGAACGCGAGCGGGAGATTCGCGCCTTTGAACCAGTTACTTTTTGGGAAATATTCGCCCTGCTTCGCCAAGGCTCCGCAGGACACGCCCCAGAATTAAAATTTGAGTGTTCGGTAAAACCTGAAAATAAAGACGAGGTTGATAAAATTATTGCTACGGGTAAATCTGGGGCGTGGAAAATTAATGATATAAAAGAAACAAAGGTGGCGCGCGCTCCGCGCGCGCCCTTCATCACTTCAACTCTGCAACAAGCAGCCAGTTCCCGGCTTGGTCTCGCGCCGTCCCGCACCATGTACTTTGCCCAGAGACTCTACGAAGCCGGACATATTACATATATGCGCACCGATTCAACCAATCTTGGTATCGCCGCGCGCAAAGACATTGAGGGATTGATAAGGAAAAAATACGGAGATAATTATTTTGAATCGCACATCTTTACCAAAAAATCAAAAAACGCTCAAGAGGCTCACGAAGCTATCAGACCAACTCATATCGATATGGAAATAACCGGAGCAACCGATGGAGAGAAAAAACTTTATACTCTAATTTGGCAAAGAACCGTATCGGGTCAAATGAAATCAGCAGAAGTAACGCGTACGAAAGTTATCGCCAATATTGACTTGGAGGCTCAGCCTCCAAGTGGAGGCCGAGCCTCCAAATTCACCTCCGAGTCCTTTCCGGACTTCTGGCTCAATGGCTCGCGCATCATCTTTGACGGTTGGCTTAAAGCCGACCCGCTTTCCGCGAGCGAAGATGTCATTTTGCCGAAACTTAGCACCGGTGATCCGTTAACACTACTTGACATGAACGCCGAAGAAAAAGAGACCCAGCCGCCGGCGAGATATTCGGAGGCGGGTCTTATCAAAGAACTTGAAAAGCGCGGCATCGGTCGACCTTCCACTTACGCCTCTATTATAAAAACTTTGGAAGATCGCGGCTATGTGGAGAAAAAAGTTAAGGCGCTCTGCCCCACCGATACGGGTGAAGTGGTCAGTTCCTTCCTCGAAAAACACTTCACCACTTATATCAGTGATTCTTTCACTGCCGAAATGGAAGACGAATTGGACGACATTGCAAACGGCGCTCGCACTTACAAGAAAACTTTGTCAGATTTTTATACACCATTTTTAAAAGAAGTAAAAGAAAAAGAACAAGTTCCGAAAGTCACTAATCTTGGCAAGGCGCCGGAGGACTTGAAGTGCCCCGTTTGTGGAGCTAACATGATTATTAAGCTCGGCCGAGGCGGTAAGTTCCTGTCATGCGAGAGGTACCCCGAATGTCAGGGAGCCCGCACTGTGGAAGGTAAAGAGCTTGAAGGGCCTAAGGAAACTGGGGAAATTTGCCCTAAGTGCGGCAAGGGAAACATGGTTACTCGCGAAGGTAAGTTTGGAATGTTTACCACTTGCTCACGTTTCCCGAAATGTAAATTTGTCAAAAAGGATAAAGAACAGGAGAAGACCAATTCCACTGGCATAGAATGTCCTGTTTGTAAAAATGCCCTGCCTGCCGGCAGGCAGGGTTTTATATCCGAAAGGCGCGGCCGCTTCGGAACTTTCTATAGTTGTTCAAATTATCCTGACTGTAAATATGCCGTGAAAGCCAAACCCACAGGCGAAATTTGCAAATTCTGTCGTAGTCTAATGATGGAGGGTACTAAAACTATTCCAGAAAGATGCTCGGATAAAAAATGCCCCAATCACAATCCCCACAAAATCAACGAGATCTAGACTCGCTTGCTCAAATTATAAAAAGCATGTCTGGTTCATCGGCCGAGGATATTGCCTCCGTCAAGAAGGCCTTTGCTTTCGTTGAACGAGCGCATTTTCATCACAAAAGATTATCGGGCGAGCCGTATCTCAAACACTTATCCGAAACAGCTCAAATCTTGGCGGAGCTGGGAGCGGGAGGAGCAACTATTGTGGCTGGACTGCTTCACGACACGATAGAAGATGTCGGTGTGGATAAAGAAGAAATTGTAAAAGAATTTGGAGAGGAAGTCGCCTTTTTGGTCGAAGGTGTCACCAAACTCGGACATCTTAAATACAAAGGCACCGATCGCCACAATGAAAGTCTACGCAAACTCTTCGTGGCGATGTCGGAAGATATCAGAGTGCTCCTCATTAAACTCGCCGATCGTCTGCACAACATGAGAACCCTCTCTTTCGTGCCTCAAGATAAACAGAAAAGAATAGCGGCAGAGACCCTCGAAATTTACGCGCCTATTGCGTATCGGCTAGGTATTAGAAAAATTAATCGCGAACTGGAGGATCTCTCGTTCCCCTATGTCTATCCCAAGGCTTACGAAGAGATGACGAAAGCGCTTAAGGAACGACGCCAAGATAGAGCGGACAGTTTGGAGAAATTCTCCCGTTCCGTTATCAAAACACTCGCCAAGGAGGGTTTGACCACAGCCAAGGTAGAGTATCGGGTAAAAGGTCTTTACAGTCTTTATAAAAAATACCTCAGACACGATAAGAATATAGAAAAAATTTACGACGTGAACGCCATACGTATCATGGTGGATTCTGTGGCGGATTGTTACCGAGCGCTCGGAGCCGTACATGGACGTTGGAGACCCCTACCTCATCGCATCAAAGATTACATCGCCTTTCCTAAACCAAACGGTTATCAAGCTTTGCATACCACCATCTTCACCGGGGACGGCAACATTGTGGAACTTCAAATAAAAACTCATGAAATGTATCGATATTCTGAATACGGCATCGCATCCCATCTGTTATACAAAGATAACAAACATGGTAAGAAAGTCTTGGATTGGATATATGCTCTTTTACCAAAATTAAGAAGATCCGACGACACAAGCACCCTTAAAGAAAAAGACGTGCCTAAATGGATTTCAGAATTGGCATCATACAAAGGACCGCCAAAAAATCAGCGGCTCTTCCGGGAGAGGTTGATTAGCGACTTTTTCAATTATCGAATATTCGTCTTCTCACCCAAAGGAGACGTGGTAGATTTACCGATCGGTTCAACACCTGTAGATTTCGCTTATTCGATACACTCCAATATCGGTGACCATATGACCGGCGCCAAAGTCAACGGTAAATTAGTTTCGCTTGATACGGAGCTTCATAATGGAGATATCGTCTTTATTATGACAAGTGAAGCCGCCCGACCAAATCGCAAATGGCTCGATATGACGAAAACCTCAATGGCTCGTCGTCATATTCGCCACGAACTTAGTAAACTTAGAGATCCCAACAATATTTAAATACTGAAATTAGTGACTGAGTAAAGAGATTCGTCATTTTCATCCGTTTGAGGTTTGTCTTCCGCCAGAATTTTTTCTTCCACCGCATTCGAAATAATTCGATCAAGTAAAGAACGCAGGTCATCTTTATTAAAAAAATCTATCGTCACGCGGCCGCCTTCTTCCCCGCCTTGCGTCGAAGCAGACCTCTTTTCTATTCGCACTCGAGTACCGAGTTTCTCTTTAAATTGATCCTCAATATCAATCAGTTCTTGATCAATGAGTTTGCGAGCGCGCTCGACCGCAATATGGCGCGCGATACCTTCCGCCTCTCTGACATTGAGTTTTTTAAAAAGAATTTCTTTAAAAAGCGTTTCCTGTTCCTGCGGACGGTCTATAAGCATCATAAGAGGCCGAGTATGACCCTCGGTAATCTTATTTTCCGAGAGAGCGTTAATAATGTATTCCGGAAGGGTAAGAATACGTAAAGAGTTTGAAACATACTCTCGGCTCTTGCCCACTTTCTTGCCAATTTCATGGTGTTTGAAGTTAAATTCTCTCACCAACCGATCAAAGGCCCGCGCTCGGTCCACCGGACTAAGATCCTCGCGTTGAATATTTTCAATAATAGCCAACTCAAGTTTCATCAGATCAGTTTCTTCGCCGGTGCGAATGAGCACCGGTACTTGCGCGAGACCAGCAATGCGAGCGGCGCGGAGGCGCCGCTCGCCCGCAACTAATTCATACTCCACGCCTATTCCTCCATCTTCTTTCTCAACTTCATTGCGAGTAACCACTAGGGCCTGAAGCACGCCGTATTGACGAATTGAATCGGCTAGACTCTTAAGTTGAGTTTCATCAAATTCACGACGCGGCTGAAAAGGATTTGGTTTAATCTTATCCACCTCTATCCAAAAAATAGAGTCGTTATAGAATCGGGACATAGCTGGATTTTAACATGATTTTATTGTAAATTGTAAGTCCTGATTGTTGATTAATTTAAGCCGAGGTGGCGAAATTGGTAACCGCAATCGACTCAAAATCGATCGTCGCAAGGCTTGGGAGTTCGAGTCTCCCCCTCGGCACCACTTGATTTTTAGAAAATCTGTTTATATGATTTAGGAATGAAAAAGGGCCAGAAAACCTCATCGGATAAAAATAGCAATGTCGCTTTAGAACTTAGACGGCTTGGCGTTGCTATTGAGCACGTTGATGATAAGGTATCACTTACAGCCGAGATGGTCGGTGATCTTGCGATAAATATGACAATCGTAAAAAGAGATATTGAAATTATGAAAACAGACGTTGAGTTTATTAAAGGAGGTCTGAAAAAGAAAGTTGATGTCGAAGAATTTTCTGCTCTCACACGTCGTGTGTCTCTTCTAGAAAAGCGTCGTTAAAAAATCTACTGTTATATATTGTGTATAATTAAATGAATGGGTTCTGCGACAGAAATCAAGTGGCACACTAAGCCGATCTCGAAAGTTTTAGAGATATTAAAATCGAGCGAGCACGGGCTCTCAAGTATCGAAGCGAAACGCAGGCTTGAAGAGGGCGGACTAAATGTGTTGCCGGAATCAAGGCCGGATAGCGCAATCTTTATTTTTCTGCGGCAATTTCAAAGTCCTCTAATCTACATCCTCCTCGCCGCAGCCCTGGCGGTATTCTTTATAGGAGAAAAAACCGACGGCATCGTCATTATGACGGTTCTTATTTTGAATGCTGTTGTCGGTTCCATTCAAGAGGGTCGGGCCAGAAATACTCTCTTGGCCCTGAAACAATACGTGGAAACAAAAGCAGTGGTTTTGCGAGATGACAAAGAAATTATTGTCGCAGATTCTCAAGTGGTTGTCGGAGACATTATTTTACTCCAAGGGGGCGAGAAGATAGCGGCCGATGCCAGAATTATATCCGCTCAAAATCTTAAAATTGATGAGGCCTCTCTCACTGGAGAATCGGAAGCGGTACACAAAACATCCAGCACCTTGGATAACCCAAATTTACCCGCGCAAGAAGAACGCAACATGCTCTTCAAGGGAACCCATGTTGTTGCCGGCAACGGCAAGGCAATAGTGGTTAGAACCGGGGTCGAGACAATTATCGGTCAAATAGCTAAGGAAGTGTCCTCAATCGAGACAGAGATTCCGCTTAAAACAAACATCCGCAATCTTTCGAAAGTAATTATCATGATTACGGTGGGTGTAAATGCTCTCCTTTTTGTCATTGGTATAGTCTCTGGCAAATTCATAATGCAGATGCTTATCTTTGTCATTTCAATTTCGGTTTCTATCATTCCAGAAGGTTTACCGGTTGCCATTACCGTCATACTGGCCGCGGGAGTCTGGAGAATGAGCAAGAGAAACGCCCTGATCAAACGTCTGCAAGCGGTGGAAGCGCTTGGACAGGCCAGAGTCATCGCGGTCGATAAAACAGGCACCATTACCAAAAATGAAATGGTGGTCCAAATCATTTACGTCAATGGTCAAACCTTTGAGATTGACGGGGACGGATATGAACCGAAGGGCGACATCAGAATCAACAAACAAATTATAGATCCGCCCAATCACCCGGAACTTCTGCTTTGCGGTAAAATTGCCGCCCTCTCGGCCAGCGCCAGAGTCATGCTTCAAGAAAAGACAACGGAATGGAAGATCTCCGGTGATCCGACGGAAGCAGCTATGGTAGTGCTCGCCAGAAAGTTAGGTTTCAACAGAGACGATCTGGAACATGAATCCTCGCTCGTAGCAGAAATACCTTTCGATTACAACATCCAATATCATGCAACTTTGCACAAAGATAAGGAGAAGAATTTCTTGGCGGTGGCTGGCGCGCCTGAAGTGATTTTGGAAAATTCAGATAAGATTTGGCAAGACAACAAGGAAGAAGCTCTGTCTCCCGAACAAAAAGACGGATTGAAATCAATATTCTTCGACATTTCGAGAAGAGGATTTAGGATTCTTGCTCTTGCTTCAAGTTCCCGCCAGTCGGGAAATTTAAGTCAGGAAGACATAACAAATCTGACTTTCGTCGGATTCTTCGGTCTCAAAGATGCCTTGCGTCTTGAGGTGAAGGAGGCCACCAAACGCGCCGCGGCAGCCGGCATAAGAGTGGTGATGATTACCGGTGACCACCAAACAACGGCGGAGGCCATAGCGAAAGAAGCGGGCATCTACAGAACCGGCGATACCAGTCTGACCGGTGTGGAGTTAGACAAATTTTCAGATGACGCGCTGAAAGAATATTTGGCGAAGACTTCAGTATTTGCCAGAGTCACACCGGAACATAAACTTCGCATTATTAATGCTTATAAAGCCAGAGGAGAAATCATTGCCATGACCGGCGACGGAGTCAACGATGCGCCGTCTTTGGTCGCGGCAGATCTGGGAGTCGCCATGGGTAAAATTGGCACAGAGGTGGCAAAAGAGGCTTCTGACATCGTCCTCTTGGATGATAACTTCGGCAGTATAGTTTCGGCGATAGAAGAAGGCAGAAATATTTATAAAACAATCACAAAAGTGGTTCTTTATCTTCTGTCTACCAGTCTCGGTGAATTGCTCGTGATCACGGGAGCCGTTATTGCGGGGTTACCCTTGCCACTTTTGCCCGCGCAGATTATATGGCTGAACTTCGTGACGGATGGGTTCTTTACCGTCGCCCTCGCTATGGAACCGAGGGAACGTGGTTTGTTGAGTAAAACATTTCAGAAACCAAAGAAATATTTGGTGGATACCCTGATGGGACAGAGAATACTTCTTATGGCCATGCCCATGCTTGTGATAACGCTCGCGCTGTTTCAAAATTACTTTGAGACGAATCTGGAGAAGGCCTGGACAATTTCTCTCACCGTTCTTGCCGTCTTCCAATGGTTCAATGCTTGGAATTGCCGTTCTGAAAACAAATCAATCTTTCAGGCAAACATTTTTGAAAACAGATTTATGGTGGGCGCTACCCTGGCCGCTTTCTCATTCCAAATGCTGGCCATCTATCATCCCCTGTTTCAAAAATTTCTGCATACTGTGCCGCTCAGCTTATCGGAATGGTTCATGATTATATCTCTCGCTACTTCAATAATCTTTATCGAAGAAATACGAAAAATTTTATGGCGCAACAAAAAATCCTCATCATTGTCGGCCCCACGGCTTCAGGCAAATCAGATCTTAGCGTAAGACTGGCGAAGAAATTTAACGGGGAGATCATTTCCGCCGACTCGCGGCAGGTGTATAAGGGTCTCAATATTGGCACCGGCAAGATTACCAGACAAGAAATGAGAGGCATCCCCCATCATCTTATTGATGTCGCCAATCCTAAAAAACAATTTTCCGCCGCGGACTATAAACGACTTGCCGAACATAACTTACGATATATCGTAAGTTATGGAAAGTTACCAATCATTGTTGGCGGCACGGGTTTTTATATAGATACTCTTGTTGGAAAAACTAATTTTCCCAATGTGCCGCCGAATAAAAAATTGCGAGAAAAACTTTCCGGCAAATCTACTGAAGAGCTTTTTCAAATACTTAAGAATAGGGACCCAAAGAGAGCTAAAACTATTGACCCACACAATAAAGTGCGCCTGGTTCGCGCTCTGGAAATAGTTGATACTCTGGGTTACGTGCCAACTCGTCAACCTAGCAGATTGACGAGTTTTGACTTTATATATATCGGTCTTAAACCAAATAATCTCGAACATAGAATTTATCAAAGACTGCTTAGAAGACTTGACGGTATGATTCGTGAGGGAAAAAGATTACATAAGCAAGGACTTACATATAAACGCATGCACGAACTCGGACTGGAATACAGATATATCGGTATGTATTTGCAAAATAAAATTTCCAAGCAAGAAATAATTGAGGGACTTTATACTGCGATCAAACATTATGCCAAGAGGCAGATGACCTGGTTTAAGCGAAACAAGGAAATCAAGTGGTTTAAACCGGAGAAATATAAAGAGATAGAAAAATATTTAAAAAATCAACGAATTGGCGGGCGATGAGGGAATCGGACCCCCGACATCGGTTTTGGAGACCGAAGTTATACCACTTAACTAATCGCCCTTTCGGGCTATATTAACACAAATTAGGCTTTCTTTTCTTTATAGATAGTGTGTTTACGAGCAATAGGATTGTATTTTTTAAATTCAAGTTTGCGCTCGACAGATTTTCTGTTCTTGCGCGAGTAATAAGTGTGGCCTTTGCCGACCCCTCTTTCGTCTCCCACTGAGACCAATTTTATAAGATGCAGTTGCGACATAACAAGAAGCGACTATTTGATGGCGTAAATTTCGGCTCCCTCTTTGACCTGTTGGGAGACTTTTATGGCCACCTCTTCGCCCTTCTTGCCGGCTTTGACAGACTTGTGGTCAAGTTGCATGGAAGTAACATTGTCCGTGAATTCCTGTTCTCCACGCCTTACTTTTACCTGACTCCCAACTTTGAGAGCCTTGTTCAACTTAACCACTGCCACGCCAAGCTTGTCGTACCAATGCACCACTTTACCGATCGGCTTCTCTTTTAACATGACATAAATGCTACACAACTTAGTAAATTTTGCAAGCCCTAAACAAAAGTTAGTTTTGGTGCCGAGGAGAGGATTTGGACCTCCATGGGTTACCCCGCTTGCTCCTAAGGCAAGTGCGTCTACCAATTTCGCCACCTCGGCAATGCGTCCAGCAGGTCTCGAACCTGCGACCTTATCCTTAAGAG
>Ga0209210_1001082_pt1 | contig 24415 bp, 19 predicted proteins | sample RifGroA1_FD_183991 | JGI IMG/M metagenome (GOLD analysis project Ga0209210, IMG submission 183991) | Contaminated groundwater microbial communities from Rifle, Colorado, USA - Rifle Groundwater A1 (SPAdes) (version 2) | ecosystem: Environmental > Aquatic > Deep subsurface > Groundwater >...
CGCTGTGGAGAATGTAATGCGATGGTCACTGCAGAAGTCAAAATTAATCGCTATGGCTATACCTATGTCTATTATCACTGCTCAAAACGCATTAATCCCAAATGCACACAAAAATATATCAGTTTGGATAAATTGGAGCTACAAATTGAAGAACTACTTACTCGCATTGAAATACCTGAATGTTTCAAAGACTGGGCAATCAAGTATCTAAACGTTTTGCATGACAAAGAAGCGCATGATCAGTCATTTATCAGTAAGAATTTGGATGAGTCATACCAAAATTGTATTCAGAAAATAAATAACCTTATAAAACTCAAAATTTCACCTGCCAATAGCGATGGCTCACTTATGTCTGATGCTGAGTTTGAAACGCAAATGTCAGAGCTCAAAAAGGAAAAGGCTTCGCTTGAAGAAGAACGAAAAAACTTAGGTAAACGGGTCAATGAGTGGCTTGAGCTGTCTCAACAGACGTTTAACTTTGCCTGTTATGCTCGTATGTGGTTTCAACATGGGAGCTTACAGGAGAAAAAGGAAATCTTGCAAACTATTGGTTCGAACTTTTTTCTACTCAACAAATTGCTTAACGTTGACGTGCTAAAGCCGTATATCAGGGTTGAAGAAAGCAAAAAAGAGGTTGAGAAAGTTTTAGCTCCGTTCGAACCTAAAGAAAAGATTGATTTGACGCCCCAAATAGAAGCTTTATTTGCTCAAAATACTACTCTGTGCCAGGGCCAGGATTCGAACCTGGGTAGCCGTTAAGGCGACAGTTTTACAGACTGTTGTATTTGACCACTCTACCACCCTGGCGGGCGATTTCAGTTAGTATTGTAACAAAAAGCACGGAATTGACAATTGCGCGTGCAGTTTTGAGTTCGTTCAGTCACTTCAAGTGGGGGAGTTTGTTTACAGACCAAAGTTTTTGACTACGAGGGCTGCATCGAGCACATTCAGTTTACTATCAGGGAATAAATCACAGTTGAAACCGCTGCAACTGCCCGTTCCCAGCCAACTTAAGAGAATTAAGCGCAGATCCTGTCCGTTGACCTGATTGTCATTGTTGATGTCACCGGGAACCGGATTTGAGCTGGGAGCCGGAGACGCGCCGCTTGTGGTCGCGTTAACGATATTAGTATACCCGCCCCAGTCAGCAATATGGTTCACAGCTTTAACTCGATAATAATAAGTTCCGGATTGCGGCGGATAATCGGTCCACGAAGTCGCATCAGCGTTGGTAACATGAACCATCTCAAAAGGGGTAATATAGTTGTATCGCGCAGTGCCGTGTTGACTGTTTATATTTGTAGGCGGAGCCACACTTGACCGCTCAATCACGAACCCTTTTTCTTCCCGGTTGCCTTTGGAGTTATCAGAAGTATGCTGCCAGTTTAAGGCAATTGAGCCATTGGTGGCAGTTGTTGCGCCCAGGTTAGTCGGGGAACTGGGCCAGCCACCTCTGGTTCTAATCGCAATTATGCCTGAGGCGACATGAAAAGTTTGTGCTACTGATCCTCCACGTCCATCTGTCACCTGAATACTAAATACTACGTCTTCAGATTGCGTCGGAGTCCAGGTAATTCTGCCGTCAGTCGGGTTAATTTGTGCACCAGCTGGGGACTGTAACAGTGTATAAGTCAAACTGTCTCCATTTGGATCTATTGCTTTTGGTGTGTAAAAATATTGCTTGTTAAGCGGAGCCACTCTAACTGGATTAGAAATAAAATAAGGTGACACATTCTGGCCGGCAGCTTTGACCGTCAGCGTGTAGCTGAGAGTGTCTTCCAAGCCTTGCGGATCCCGGTAGCGGATGGTGACCGGGAAACTACCGGCAGCAGTCGGAGTCCACTCGATCCTCCCGCTGATAGAACCGATTCTCATGCCAGTTGGAGCCTGGGTGAGTGAGTAAGTTGCAATATTGCGATTGTAATATGAATAATTATCTTCTGAATCAAAACCGTCGACTTGGGTAAGATATTTAGCACCAACTGCTGCTTCTGTGGTTGGAGTTGAAACTATCTGTGGTGCCTGGTTAGCAAAATCAACAGCCCTGACCCGGGGAATATCAGAAAACCCGGTCACAAAAATAGGAATGCCAGTGGCTCTAATTCGAAAAACTCCGTTTTCAACTTGAGCTTGCCGTATATTTCCCTGGTCGTCAACTACCGTAAGGAAAGGCGAGTTAGTGGTAATTTCAACTCGTTTGGTGTAATTTGCCTGAAGATTTTCATTGGTCCACAACCACAAACCCACCTCGTTACCTCTTTTAGTTGCCCAGATTTCCGTTCGAGGTAAGTAATTGAAACTGGGGTGATTGTCACCTATGTCAATTCGGCCTAAGGGAAAACTCCCGGATAACCAGTCGGACATGGTTCTCACCGCTGTTGCTCTACTGGTCAAATTTCTAATCGGATTGACGCCAGGACCTGACGCGGTATTCCAAAGAGGTTGGTTTTCATAACAGGGGTTGAAAAAATCAAGCCGGACCACACCCCGCATATAGGTGCCCAACAAAGAAGATTCTGAAGAAGGCCAGTTGTAAGAAAGACCAGCGCTACTGAAGATGCCGTTGGCGTGCCAATAGGTTGACCAGGTATTACCCCAGGCTTCGCGTAGACCTCCTTGCGTACCTGACATTGTTTCTCCGTCAGCCATGGGTTTAGAGACATTATTTTGTTTTAGTTTCGCTACCCAGGTGTGAACATCTCCTTCTATGGCACCGGAATCTACACCGATGGCAGTTTGATGAAAAGAAAAATAATCAAGTGAGTCGGCGCTTTGCGTCAGCAGTCCATTATATGTTGCATCTCGGATAATCACACCGTCTGGTCCGCCTACCAAAGCTTCGGGATTTTTGGCTTTAATATTTTGATATGCCAAATTCGTGTAGTCGTAATATGCCTGCGCGCCGTAACTCCAAAATCCACCCTCTTCAAATTCATTGCCGGTTGTAACCATCAGATTATTAATCCCATTATCGAGTAACCACTGAGTCCAGTTCTGAATTTTCGCAGCAGTTAAAGGCCACGGTGTACTCCAGCCTTCTTTGCCAAACGCATAGAGACCTTCTGCGTCCATGACTTTTTGAAAGATTAACCAATTGGTGTCCGTAGTTTCATACTCGGTGTCTCCAAAGTTGGTGCCCACGAAACCGAGCTGCAAAAATAAACGAGCGTGGCCGGCCGGATCAGCGGTGACTACCGGGCAAAAATGTTGAGATACCGGGGAAACTAAATGGTCAGAGTAGCGAATTACTCCCGGGACCAGTGCTGATTGAAACACTTCGCCGTTAATAGTCAACGTGCCCGGAGCCGAAGTCATAAAGTAAGCGGGGATGCGCATGGTGCCGTTAACTACCGGTTCAGAGCCTGAGTACGTTTCGCCAAATGCATTAGCAATTGTATAGTTGACGTTACCAGTCGCAGTAATGCCGGTGACTACAATCTCTTCACTGGTGTCAAAAACATTGGCGACCCGGCCAGTACTCGCGGCAAATGCCGAGGGAACGCCAAGAGTTAACCACAGAGCAGAAAGCATAAGGATGAATAACGGATTTATGTGCAGACGCAAGGTTATAGTACAAAAACGTTTTATGTTAAATTTATTTGAGTTCATAGGTTATACTGATTACAATTCTAACTATTAATTAATAGGACTATTATTACCTGAGTTTACTATAATTAAGAATGATTAACTTTTCAACATCGTTATTCAACATAATGATTGTTTAGCTTGTTACATTTGACGGAATAGTATAAAATGAGCCAATTCATATGCAAAAATGGATTGGTCTTGGAATCGCAGCAGTACTTATATTTCTTGCCATTGCCTTTGTGGGAACCAGACCTGCATCTGAGTCATCTGAAACATTAGGAGAAAAAACAAAAATGCAAACCTCGCCTTCAACTGTTCCGGCTACTCAATGGTCAACTGAGCCGGAGATGAAAATTGACCAGAATAAAATATTTACTGCGACCATTACTACTTCAAAAGGAGTTATCAATGTGGAGCTGTTTGCCAAAGAAGCGCCGAAGACCGTCAATAACTTTGTGTTTCTGGCGCGCGAAAAATTTTACGACGGCGTCGTATTTCACCGGATCATTAAAGGCTTTATGGTGCAGACCGGAGATCCGCTCGGGAACGGCACTGGCGGGCCGGGGTATAAATTTGCTGATGAACCGGTGACCCGTGAATATACGCGTGGCACTCTGGCGATGGCAAATAGCGGATCCAATACCAATGGCAGCCAGTTTTTTATCATTCACGCTGATTATCCATTGCCAAAAAACTATACGATCTTTGGCAAAATTCCCGACAGTGACACAGAGAGCTTCAAAACGCTTGATGCTATTGCCGAAACTCCAGTAGTAGCCGGTAATGGTGGAGAAGTCTCAAAACCGACAGAAACGGTGGCGATTACGTCTATTACTGTCAACGAAAAGTAAACCACTGTTCCAACTCACCCTAACCCCCTCTTGAAAAGAGGGGAATGATTATATGAGATTAAATCTCTTTCAATCGTTTCTTAAAGTAATCCACATAGGGATTTGGCGCCGGGTCGACGCCATTTAGCATTGCCAGATAAAAGGTGACAAAGCTGCCAAACAACAGCGTGTCAAAAGCCTGAATCAGTTTAGTTCCACCTTTTGGCTGATAGGTGAAGTGGGTGATTTTATTTTGTTCAACTACTTCTTTGGTGACGCTAAAGCGCTTTTTCACCCGCTCGTCATAAAGATCTGATTCTAAAAAGAGGAATTTAAGCTTTTGCACTTCAACTGGGTGTGCTAACCCTTCCATCAGATGGTGGTTGAGTTCTGGGATCTGCATGTAAGTTGAAAAAGTTTTAGCAGTTTCATTAAACTGGTTGGCCCAGGCATGGGCATTACCCAGTAAAAATGTGCCGGCAGCTACAATCGGCATAAAATTCATCGCTTCCCGCGCCATCTGTTTAGCCGGATTATCAGGAGATTCGATTGTCAGTTCAGCTACGCGTTTTTTCAGCTGAATTATCATGTCAGTAATTTCCTGAGATGTGATTGACACCAGACCGATTTTTGAAAGCAGTACCATTTGCGCCACGATTGAGTAGCCGAGACCCAGTCGCGGACTGTGTGCCGGATTATGAATTGGAATATAAGTGTAGTGTGGGAGCTGATTGGCTGTGGCAAACTTTGCTAAATCGCCGCCAGTTGAAATAGTGATGACTTTCGCGTCCCGGTCCTGTGCTTCTCCCATTGCCGAGATAGTTTCTTCTGTAGTTCCGGAATATGACGATGCAATTACCAGAGTTTTACCGGAAACATATTCAGGTACTTGATAATCATGCAAAACGAGTAATGGTTTAGTCAGCCGATCTGCCAAAAGCCCTTGCATGATGTGGGCACCCAGCCAGGACGCGCCCATGCCAGTAACTACCACATTGGAAACCGTCGGGTAATCATCAGGCAGGGTAATTTCACTGCATTCGTTAAGCGCCTGTTCGCACTGCTCAGGTAGCTGTTCGATTGAACCTAAGGCATTTGCTTTATCAATTGCCGCAATTTGTTTCCGGTTATTTAGATCAGTCATAGACCTCCTTAATTAGTAACTTAATAAAACTACGGTATTTATGCTTGTGGATATCGAATATTTTTTGACACTGGCAGGAATAAACACCGAATGTCCAGTGGTAATTTCAAGGCTTGCAGTTCCTGCTGTCAATTTACAACTTCCGGTTTTGACAAATACGTGTCGGAACGTAGTAATTTTTTCAGAATAAGTCCCAGATGATTTAAAGGTAATGATATCAAGTGAGTAATAATGAGTCCTGAATAATTCCTCAACCCGATACACCGCAGTCTCAGAAATTAATCGGGGTTTTTTCAGATGCGTTTCCGGATTATTAGTATTCGGCGAACGATCGATGAATTTAAAATAATCGGGGATATGTAACTGGCGGGTGGTGCCATCAGGCAAGAGCTTGCCTTTGTCAAAGTTTCGAATCGTGCAAGCAGTATCAGATACATCTACCTGTAATTCGTAAAGGACATTTCCGAGTGGGAATTTCACGGTATCTTCTTCCCACGAGTGATGGATACCGCACGGTGACAGATCAACGATTGCATCTTTGGGTAACTCCACTAAATTTACAAATTGCCAGGGATTTGTCTTTGTTACAAGTTGTTTGACTTGTGTTTGTGCTTGGGTAAAAGTAAGTGTGCCTGCTTGCACTTTTTGGCCGAGTGCGACAATATCTGCCTGGAGTTGCGTCATAGATTGTTCATACTTTTGCCAGTCAATATCCGGTTTGACGCCGAGAGTTGCGAGTCCCGGCTCAAAGTAATACCAGGATTCGGGTTTGGGTTTCCAGGTATCGTTTTGCGTTCCGGTTTTTATATGCAGCTGAAATGAATTTCCGAGCGCCTGCGTGAATTTAATGAGGAGCTGCATGGTGGAGCCAAATTTTTTTACGGTTTCCATTCCCAACACTTCAGCTGGAGCTTCTGCAATTAGTTTTTTTAAACTGATGGAGTTGGTTGGCGTAGTTGGTTCGTAGACATGTTTAGTATCAGTAATTTCGGCGCTAAAGTTATCAGCTATCGAAGAAGTAACAAGTGAAAGATTACTGGCACTAAATAGTTCGTATGACTGGCCGATTTTTTTATGGTTTAATTCTGGTTTTTGCTGCCAGCCTTTGTGCGTCACGATATACGACCCGCCCCAAGTAGGCTGTTCGATCAGTTTTGGAATTACCAGATACGCACGGCGCGTGTCCATAATGGGGTGATCGTATCACTTCATTGCAATTACGTAAAGTCTTAAGGAGAAGAGATGCCGGCAGAGGGAGAAGTTTCCAATTCTGTCGTTGGTGGCACAAGCGGAGTTTCAACAGTTACCGGGATTTGCGTCCCGGAATTGGAAGCAACTTCAACTGGTTGGGGTGAAGGAATTGTCCGTGCGCGGGGAGTTGGCACAGTTACCAGCGGAGTCGGAATTGGAGACAGTCTTAAATTACTATACGGAGGGGGCGTCTGAGCCCTGAGTGAAGTAAGAAAGGTGATTAAAAATAAAATACAGGCAATTGCTCCGCCGATGAGGGCAAACGTAATAAACCGAGTACGCGCGGGTTGATCCTGCTGTTCCATTCGATCAACTGGTGGTTTTGAAGGTGGAGCTGGTATGGGTGGAACAGTAGTAGGCATTTGATCCATAATCGTATCTTATCTCAACTGTACGGCAATCTTCAACAGGGTGTCAAGGAAAGTTCCACGATAATTCTTGAGCCGAGACGGGGATTCAGGCTCCATACCTACTATTTATTCCAGTATTTCTTGCCCTTTTATTTAAGCCCTTTGTCAGAATCGAACTGCGATCAGCGGTTTATCCCGCAAAGCGGGACTAACTGACAGTAAAACTCTCCGCCTGCGGCAGATCGTTAACTGTCAGTTGAGCAAAACAGTTGTTATCAAGATTAGCTCTTTTGAGAGCCGACTGTCGGATTTGAACCGACGACCTACTATTTACAAAATAGTTGCTCTACCGCTGAGCTAAGTCGGCATATGTGTATTATATCACTGGAAATGGGAGAAACTAGTAAAAACTTAAGCAGAAACGGGAAACGAAGTACCCAACCAGAGGAAGAAAATTAAAGGCATTTTCCCCGAGATGATAAATTAGGAAAGCTCATCCCGCCCCTTCTTGATTTCTCAATGAAGGCGGGAGATTTGCTTCGTTCCCCGCCTGCATTTATTTCTAAAGGTTGGCGGGGTACCTCGTTCGGGAAAACAATTGTGGAGGAAAATACGCCTTTAATTTGCCTTTCCTTCCAGTTGGGCACCTGTACTTTACTATAGAGATCCACTGATGTCAATAAATTTGAAAAATTAAGTTTCCCTCAAAAGGATGATGAGCAGATGATAAAAAGCTAAGCTTTGTCGCAAAGCTTAGCTTTAGACATGGCTGGATTTAAGTTAAGAAAACTGAATAATGTATTTTCGAATATTAGTTGAAACTTGAATAAATCTGAATAAATAGTTCTTAAATCGTTGCACCAGAACTGGGAAGCAGAATGGAGAGAATAATTTTTAATGCCGGAGAAAGGATATATGAGATAGGTGCCGTGTTACCAAACATCGGGAAAATTAAAAGTATTAAAAAAATAAAGCCATAGCGTTCAAGTGAATACCATTCGCGCGCTTGGCTGGGATTTAAAAAACCGCCGACAATTTTAAATCCGTCTAATGGGTGAATCGGAATCAGATTGAAAATTGCCAGTACCACATTCATATAGATGAGCGAATTGAGGAACGAGATCAGGATTGCGGCAATAATTCCAATTGTTTCTGTAGTGTGCGCAATTACGGAATATTGCAGTCCCAATAGAACTCGAAGTACGATTGATGCGGCAGTTGCCAGTAAAAGATTGGAAATTGGACCGGCAATCGAGATGAGCGCGGCGTCGCGGCGGGGATTTCGCAAGTTAAATGGGTCAAATTGAACTGGTTTGCCCCAGCCAAATCGAGCGATTAGTAATAGTAGTGTGCCAATAGGATCAAGGTGCGCGAGCGGATTAAGTGTCAATCTGCCCTGTAGGCGCGGGGTCGGATCGCCCAAACGATCAGCCAGAAACGCATGCGCAAATTCATGGACAGTGATTGCTACCACGATCGCGAGGAAGCCGACAATGAAGGAAAATATCTCGAGCGTAAGATTCATGCTATGAGGTTACAGTATAACGGAACAGGCATGCGGAAACAATTGAGGACAAACGGAGAAAAATTTGGGATTAGGGAGTTTTGCAAAGCCAGACGCCGCAGCCATTTATATCTTTGGTGTATTCAACTCCAGTGGTACAGCGTTGGGATAAATTCTGCACCAGCGCGCGTTCATCCATTCGCGACTGGGGACAAACGAGTTTGGCGCGAGTACTGGTCGTGACCTGTTGCATGACTGCTGCAACTATCATGACTAAAATAAATGCCATAACTAGAAAAATTATAAAATGAAGCGAAGGATTAAGGGGGGAGATGCCGGTTTTACGTGTTTGATGACTTCTTCGTGCTGCCATAAACCCAGCGTAGCAGACTTTTAAATTGTCTGTCAAGACCTAAATTAACTTGTAACAGCTTACAGTTCCGCTGTCTTACTCTTCGAGCGATCCGCCGACTGGCGGAGAGTCGAGAAGTTTCAAAGTGGTTCTCGATTACGCTCGAACAATAACGTTTCTATGGAGAGAATGAGTAATTACGCAAGCTTAGGCAGTATTCCTACCCCATGAATTATGATTTAGTTGTTATTTGAAGCAAAACTTGCTACAATACGAGGCTAGCTTACCAAAGATTGGAGAATGTATGGCATATCGTTGTTACAATTGTCGTAAAGGAAACTGGTTGGGTGAGCGCAGCCAACACCACAAAGGTGTCGCCGGAGGCAGCTGGAAACACAAAGCCCAGAAATCCACCAAGCTTTTCAAGGCTAATTTGCAAAAGGTGACCGTGTTATCAGACGGTGCCCAGACCCGGATCAAGCTCTGCACCGACTGTATTTCAAAACTCCGCAAAGACGGCCGCTTAAATACGGCATTTGGCATGATTCGTCAGTCTATGCCGCGACCCGCAGCTTCAGTGGCTTAAGCCGTTAGTTGCTTTAGAAAGTTGGTTACATCCCTACCTTTAATTGGTTGTTTGCCTTCGAGTTGGACTTCGTCGAGAACTAAAGCCTGCAGCTTGTAGCTGATAGCTTGCAGGTGCAGAGAAAGGATTTTAAGGCGTTTTTCTTCTTGGTTCAGCTTTACCTTGGTCCAAATTCCAGGCCAGGGATGGAAGGCACGAAATGCGCGGTCGAGAAGTACTGCAACTGGAGTTGACGTAAAACTTGTGTTTTTTCTATCCAGAAACGATTTCACAATTGTTATATTGCTAAATTGTTGAATTGTTGATTGAGATATTTCTTCTCCTTGAAGTGCTGCTTTGATAAATTCCCAGGGAATAAAACCGTCTTCCCGGCGCAGGCGCGGTGTGTAAGAAAAAGATTGCTGCATTGTTTCATTGTCCAATTGTTCCGTTTGTTGATTAGATTGCCTGGTATACTCAGGTAAAAGAGTAACTAAAAGTTCCGCGCCTTTTTTAAAGAGGCGAGTTAAAAGTGTGTGAGTAGTGTCAGTTGACAAAATAGTTTCCTTCTCCTGGGCAATAATTTTTCCACTATCAAACTCTTCGGCCAGGGTGACGATGGAAACGCCGGTTTCAGTTTCACCATGTACAATAGCCCAGGGAACAGGCGCCGGGCCCCGATATTTAGGAAGCAGTGAAGGATGAACATTTAATCCGCCGGCTTTAATTTGCGCTATGAGTTGTACCGGAATTTTTTGCGCATAATCAGCTACCACCAGAATATCCGGTTTCAGATTTACGATGTCTTGGGTGAGTTCAGCTTCGTGAGCATACTGCCATGGTTTTCCGCCCGTTACTTCGGGTGTAAACGCACGAATTGAATGCGCTTTCGCCCACTCGGCAACTGGAGTAATCGTGAGTTCTTTATTACGGCCAACTGGTTGCGCCGGTTTAGTGACTACTGCAAGAAGTGGAAAGCCGGTCTCATACAGGCGTTTAAGTACAATCAGGGAATATGTTGGTGTGCCAAAAAAAACAAGACGCGGCATAAATATTAAACTATTAAATAGTATACGGCTCCAGATTCTCTTCACCTTTTTCATTAACTACGGGTTTGTAAAACTGGCCTTTTTGCTCCAAGACACGCGTGGTAAATAAAACCCCACTCAAATGATCCATTTCATGCTGAATTATGGTAGCCGGAAACCCTTCGTACTTTTTTTCTATACGTTTGCCGGTTTCGTTAAAAAACATAAGTTTAACTGCTTTATGTCGTTTGACCACTCCCCAGACTTTTGGAACGGAAAGACAACCTTCGAGCCGATGTTCTGCTTCCGGCAAACCTGCAGTCAGTTCCGGATTCACCCAGGTGATCTGCGGATTAATGTGAACACTGATTTCGCCTTTTTCTTTTGGGCGCATTAAGAAAATACTCGCGTTGATCCCGATTTGCGGCGCAGCCAGTCCCACGCCCACGGGATTTTTGGTGTTTAAAAGCGCAGCTTTCATATCTGCAACCACTGCTGCCAGTTTTTTATCAAAATGCGCAATTGTTTTGGTTGGTGTAAAAAGTGCCTGATCTGGAATCGTCACAATCAGTTTCATAACTTTTCAATTCGTTCCTTTATTTCCTGGTCATCCGGACTTACCCGGCTCAGCGCCAGCTCGAGTGTTTCTCTGGCTTTATCGATCTGGCCTGATTTTTCATAGAAAATAGCGAGCGCGATATAGACATCACGATAATCCGGTTTTATTTCGATCGCATGTGTAAAACTATTGATCGCTTCCTCATTTTTCCCAAGTTCGCCGTAAATGACGCCGGCATTATAAATAATTTTAGGATCAGTCGGTGCTAATTGCCGGGCAATTTCAATCGCCGCGAGCGCCTCTTCCAAAAAGCTTTGATCAAGAACAGATAGTTCATAGAGGACGCGGGTGCGGGTTTTCCAGAAATTGACGTTTTGCGGACTGATCATAAGCGCTAATTCCGATTCAGTAAGGGCATCTTTCGCAAACCGGGCGGCAGCGGTCGCGTCGCTTTTTTCCAGGTTCAAAGTCACGAGGCTTGAGGCAATAGTGGCGCGTTCGTCATGATACACCGGTTCGTCAGGACGGGCAGCAGTGGCTTTTTCAATATATTCATAGGCCAATGCAGCTTCGCCCTGCCGTTTCAAAGAATAGCTGTACGCATAGAGCGAATCAGTCAGCCACCAGCGCGCAAATAAGGTAATGACTGAGCCCAGGGTGATGACAATTGTTAGCAGCAGGACTTTTTGGAATATGCTGGTAGCGATTTTATTTGATGCGGAAACAGTCATTTTTTCGTTACAGCCTACGAACATCCAGGCCGGCAGCATAAAGAAAAAAAGGCCGATAACCACGACAGAAAAACCAAAAAAATTAGTGACCGCAATTCCAATGAAACTCGCGAGCAGCGCGGCTAAAAAAAGCGGATTATTCTTTCTTAGTATTGCCCGGGCAGACCAGAAACAGACAATTGCAATAAAAAATAAATAACTGGTAAGGCCGACCAACCCGCTGGTGGCCGCAATATTTAAAAATTCGTTATGTGCGCGGTTGTACAAAAACTCCCATTCAGACGTCAGGTTGTGCGCAACCGGCCGGTAGCGGTAGTAGGCATAGGCAAAAGTTTCCGGTCCGGTGCCAAAGAGCGGATACGCCTGGATAATTTTCCCGGCTCCCTCCCAGACAATTTTACGAATTTCAGCCGAGTCGGTGATCCCGACATCAATGACTGATGAGCCTGCGGGTATAGCTGCTTCTTCAACCGGAGCCTGTTTCGTAAACAGATTAATGCTTGCAACTGTGTTGTACTGGGAAAACGGTGTACGGATGAAGAAATTAAGAATTAAGAATGAACAGTTAAGAATTAGGAAAAATGGAATTAGTTTTTTAAACTGCGTTTTTAGCTTAACTAACAGGATTGTAGTGAGCAGAGCGTTAGCAACCCAAAACCCCAAAAAGCCGGAGCGGGATTTAGTAAGTAGAATGCAAATATAAAAAATAATCGTCAGTAACCAGAAAACTGGAAACGAAGAAATTCTTTGTAACAATCCCTTTTTCAGGAAACTTCTCGACTCACTTCGATCGCTCGAAAAACTGATAAATTGTTGAATACTTATTGGGAGTAAGACTGCTAAATACGCAGCCAGCCAGTTTGGTTGGCCGAGTGTGGAAAAGACGCGTGCACGGACATCCTGGACCCACATTTGCGCATCAATCCCAAATTTTTCCAGGATTCCGTAAATTGCGACAATGCCCGCGCCTGAAAAGGTATAGCGCAGCAGTTGACCCATATTGATTAACTCGTAATTTGAAACAAAGCTATAAAATAGCAGGATATACGTGATAGTTGAAAGCAGGCCGCCGTGGAAGCGGGAGTAATAGCCAAAGAATGAGACGTGCGGATCGATGGAGAAGATGGTGGCTAACACCTGCGAACCGGTAAATAAAGCAAGTGGTAGGTCAAACGGAGTTCGTTTAATTATAAAGCGATGCTCAACGACCATACGTACGAGCCAGGCGGCGACAATAAGTGCGGTCAGGAGATATACCAGGATCATTTTGTTCCATTCAAACAGCTCATAGGAGGGAAATGACCGCAACGGGTTGAAAATAAGCGGGGTCGCAAAAAAAACCGCGTAAAATCCGTACGCAATCAGTCTGGTGGCGATTTTTCCGATCTGCATAGCTAAATTGTAACACAAATCATGTCGCTAACGCCTCTAATTCACTCTCATCTATGCTATACTGCGAGAAGCAATTTTCAATTTGAAATTTTCAATTTTCAATTAAATATTCAATAATTAACTATTGAAATTCAAATTCGATTCCAAATTTCGAATTGAAAATTGAAAATTATGCTTGATTTCCTCTTTGGTTTATTTTCCCATGATCTAGCGATTGACCTGGGGACCGCAAATACCCTGGTGGCGATTAAGGATAAGGGAATTGTAATTCGTGAGCCATCTGTCGTAGCCCGGCACAAAAAAACAAAACAGATATTGGCAGTCGGACCTGAAGCAAAGCGGATGATGGGCAAAACGCCTATCAATATCGAAGCCTTGCGTCCTTTGCGGCATGGGGTGATTTCGGATTTTGACGCCACAGCTGCCATGCTCTCTTATTACATTAAACTCGTACACCAGCGGCCGCAACAATTTATTCCCAATATTCCACGCCCCAAAGTAGTGGTGGGCATCCCCTCCGGAGTAACTGAAGTAGAACGCCGGGCAGTCCAGGAAGCCGCATTTGACGCGGGCGCCAGAAGCGCTTATCTCATCGAAGAGCCAATGGCAGCGGCGATTGGTGCGGGCTTGCCGATTCAGGAGTCTAAGGGATCGTTGATTGTTGATATTGGCGGCGGAACTACGGAAATTGCGGTGATTTCACTCGGCGGGATTGTAGTTAATCGCTCGATCCGGGTGGCCGGGGATGAACTGGATCAGGCCGTCATTTCTTTTGCCCGGCTCAAACATTCGTTATTAGTAGGTGAACAGACGGCAGAAGATGTCAAAATTGCAATTGGCTCTGCCTTCCCGTTGCCTGAACAAAATCAGACGGTGGTGCGCGGGCGGGATCTGGAGTCAGGTCTGCCAAAGTCAATTAAATTTAATACCAACGAAGTGCGGGAGGCGCTCGCCAACGTCGTTAACCACATCGTCGCCGGGGTCAAAGAAGTGATTGAAGAAACGCCGCCTGAGTTTATTGGTGACATCATGGAACAGGGAATTACCCTTGCCGGCGGCGGGTCGCAACTGCGGGGGATTGATAAATTGATTGCCCAGGAAGTCCGGATGCCAGTCTGGGTAAGTGACGATCCGCAAACTGCGGTAGTCAGAGGCGCCTTGCGGTTACTTGAAGATCAGGAATTATTAAAACGGGTGCAGGTGACCGGAGGACTCAGGTGAAAACTATAAATCAGATCGCCGCCTATACTTCGCTCATATTTTCTCCGGTACTTGTGCTTCCGGTGACATTTCTCATCCGTTGTTACCAAATTTTGCCGATTGCCCAATTTATGATGACTGGACTCGTGACTCTGGGAGCAGTCGGTTTAATTGTCGGTTTTTATTTGTACTTGCGGCAAACTAAAAAAATCAGCGACTTACATATTACGAAGCGGCAAGAGCGAACACCGCTTAATTTATTTGTGCTTTTTTGTTTAAGTGTGGGACTCGTTTTTGCCCGTTGGTTTGCGATTCCCACATTAGTTTCTTTACTGTTTTACCTTGTTATCTGGTTTGCGGCTTTCACTGGTATTACCTTTGTGTGGAAAATTTCGGCGCATACGTCGGTAATGACTTTAGCCGCATTACTGCTTGCAACCGGAGTTCAAACTCTGTTTATTTTCAGTTGTCTCATACTGCTGGTTGCCTGGTCGCGGATACAATTAAAAAACCATACGATACCTCAAGTTGTTGGTGGAGTAGTATTGTCACTGGCAATGGTTGTACTTGTAGTTATCTTTAAATTAATTTAAAACAGGAATTACGTAGTCTTCTGTCATCCTGAACTTGTTTCAGGATCTCAAGCGCTTGTAGATGCCGAAACAAGTTCGGCATGACAATAAACTATGTTAGTCTTGTTATTTCCATAGATTCTTAACTCATAATTCATAACTCATTCTTATGGTAAAACTCGGCTCGGTATTTTCCGAACACGTATCGCAATATAAAAAACGCTGGAGCAAGTCCGGCTCCACCAATATCCGGGGGTGGGGCGCGCGAGTGACTATCTTTTATGCGCTGCTTATTGGCTCATTTTTTTTACTGGTCGTGAGAATTTTTCATTTGACCGTAGTCATGGGTAGTGAAAACCGGATCCTGTCTGAAGAAAACCGGGTGCGGACTGCGATCATTCATGCGCCGCGGGGCATTTTTTATGACCGGCGCGGGACTGCGCTCGTTATTAACGAACCGGCTTTCCGGGTTACGGGTCCGTGCGAACCAAACGCCTCCTGTCCCACCAAACTCATGAGTGAAGCTGAGTGGAGAGCAAGTGAGGGAGAAAAGCAGAGTGTATTTCTGGAAAAAGATTCTCTCCGTGAATATAAATTTCCTTACGAAACCGCGCACCTGCTCGGGTTTTTGGGCGAAATTACCGCAGAAGAAATTGATAATCCGTATTACAGTTTTCAGGATTATTTATTGGGAGACAAACTGGGCAGATCCGGACTTGAAGCAATATTTGAAAAAAAAATGCGGGGGACTGACGGCCGGGAACTCATCGAAGTTGATTCGAAAAATAATGTCGTGCGAACTCTCGGAAAAATTGATCCCAAGCCGGGAAGTGATATCCATTTGTCCCTTGATAGTGAGTTGCAAAAAACTGCCTTCGACGCGATGGGTGAATATGCAGGCGCGGTAGTGGTTTCCAAACCAAAAACCGGTGAGATTCTGGCGCTCGTGTCTACTCCTTCCTTCAATGCAAATAAATTCCACGCCGGGTTAAGCGCAAAAGAATACGGGAATCTTGTATCTAGTGAAGACAATCCGCTGTTTAACCGGCCGCTTTCCGGTACGTATCCGCCCGGATCGATTTTTAAAATTCTCTCAGCGGTTGCGGGACTTGAAAGCAATGCCGTGACTCGGGAGACTCTGATTGAAGACGTGGGAATTTTGAAAGTCGGGAATTTTAGTTTTGCCAACTGGTATTTTACCCAGTATGGCGGTACTGAAGGACCGGTAAATCTGGTGAAAGCGATAGCCAGAAGTAATGACATTTATTTTTATAAACTCGGTGAAATGACCGGAATTGAAACGATTGCCGAGTGGGCGCGGAAATTTGGCGTGGGTAAAAAAACCGGAATTGAACTTAACGGTGAAGCCGAAGGCGTGATGCCTGATCCGGAATACAAACGGAAAATTCATCACGACCAGTGGTATTTAGGAGATTCATACCACATTGCAATTGGCCAGGGGGATTTACAGACAACGCCGTTACAAGTAAACCGCTGGACCAACGCAATTGCCAGTAATGGGATTTTGTGTCCGTTTACTGTTCTGAGTCAAAACCCGGAGTTTGGGAGCGCGCGCAGTCACGTATGTGATGATTTACGGCTCAAGCTGGAGACAGTTATGACCGTCACTGAAGGCATGATTCGTGCCTGTACTGGAGGAAGTGAATTGAGTTACCAGGGGACCGGCTACCCGTTGTTTGATTTTACCGTGTACAAGGAACAGTTATCCGGCGACAGCGGCAGCGCCAAAATCTTTCAGGTGCCTACGGCCTGTAAAACCGGTACGGCTGAGTTTGGTGATCCGGAAAACCGGACACACGCGTGGTTTACTATCTTTGCGCCGGTACCAGAAGATTTGCTTGAGCAAGCAGGCGTTGCAAAAAAAGAAAATACCATTACCGGGGAACCGGAAATTGCGGTTACCGTATTAGTTGAAAAAGGTGGGGAAGGTTCCTCAGTCGCCGCGCCGGTTGCCAAAAAAATTCTCGAAGCGTGGTTTAAACGGTGAGTTCTTTTTTGAGTGCTAAAGCTTTTTGCATAAAAAAACTTCTCCAGGTAGCTTCTGAGAGCCGCACTCGCATACGTGGTAGATCAGTGACTTCATTTGCGGTTACCATCTGACTCCCAAGCTGCAAAGTATCAATAACTACATCAAATTTATTCCTGGCCAGTTTAGATAGCTCGTTCCGTTGTATCGGCGTTTTTTTCAGAATGAGATACAAATCAATGAAATGCCGGGATGAAGGTTTTTGATAAATCGTAAAAAACTTATTTACGGCAATATCAAGAAGTGAATCAATCGGAAGCTGATTTTTTACTTGCAACGTATTAATTCTCGGAAACGGGAAATACGTAAACTCCAACTTCAGGATCTCGGCTTCAATAGTCAGAAAGACTAAATTCCGATTAAAATTTTGCTGAATATCTACTTTTTTGGCATGCAAAGTTTTTCCCAACTTATTAGCCATTGCATTTATCCAGAGCTTATCAATGTCTGTTTCGCTAAAAAAATCTAAATCTTCTGAATAGCGATGGTGTAGATAGAATTCCGCAAGTGCAGTTCCGCCAGTAAGATAAAAATATTTACGGAAAACGGAATCTTGTTGCAGTAACGAAAGCGCGATTTGCAGGTATCTAGTTAAGATGGTTTTCCCCATATAAGCAACCTGAGGAATTTTTTGCGTGCCGGGTCAAGTGAAAGGAACTTCCAGTGTTTTTTTATCAGGTTCAGATTTAATTTCTCTCCGTTCAGACCAAAATTTAAAAGCTGATTCAACCTCCACGCAGTGGACTGTTTTTTGAGAGCGCGTTTGTCAATACTCCAGTTGTACATGTTACAATTATAACAGTTGAAATGATCTTAAACAATTGAAGCTGTAGTTGGTTGGGTAGTAGAGGAATGGTAACTTACTTCAGTTCAAACGTCACCTGCACCACTGACTGGATCTCGATATCTGAGAAGCTGCCGGCAACACTGGCCTGTTGTTCCTTCGTCACCGAAGTTCCGGTAGTTCCGGTTGAGGCCTGCTCGGTGACATTTAAAACTTTGCCGAGCCGGGCTCCGGATGCGGCAGCCATCTGTTCGGCTTTGACTTTGGCATCAGCTATTGCAAGTTCCCTGACTTCTTTATCAATCGCTTTTTCATCCTGTGGTAAAAACCGCACCTGGGCGACGGTCGCATCTTTTTCATTGAGCTGCCGGACCAGGTTTGTGACATTCGCAACCCCCTCAAGCGTGATTTGCGCCCCGCTTACATACTGAAAACCGTTCGTTTCCCCGGTCAACTGGTTAACGACCTGCGGCGCCACCCGATAGGCAGTTTTATTGGCCGAGCTTGGTTGGTAGGAGTTAACCATATTCATTACATCCACAAATTTGGCTTCACCCTGGGTGGCAGCGGAATTGCGATCTGCGGCGCTTGCGGTGACCGCGAATATTACCAGAGCTTTTTGCGCGGCTACTTGCTTACTGCCCACGCCAATTGTAGTGACCACCCGGGTTGGCCGGGGATACAACTGAAAATAGGCAAAGATGCCGAGAAAAATGACCGCAATAATTGCAAATACCAAAAACGGCCGGTTTTCTATGAAAAAATAAATGCTGCGTTTGCCATTCGGCGCTGCTGCTGGTTCGTTACCTAACATAATTCTAGATTAATAATTTCATACCCGACTCCTGAATTCAAGGAGGGAAATTGAGTTAAGTTGCAAATTGTAAAGTTTTAACGCAGCGGTGTAAGGTGGAAAAAATCTACGGTGGCTTGTGGATCTATTCGATGACATACTTTCTTTCCACCAAAAAATCCGATTTGTGCAGCCATCTGTATAGTTAAAAGAGATACATCGAGTGGCTGTGGGTCTGTTATATTATTTATAATCAGTTCAGTTCTTGTGTACGTTCCGTCATTAAGTGGAGAATATTGTTTTCCACCATATATTCTTGCTCCTAGTACATAAGGAAGATCATTTAGCCAAAATCCCCATTGATGATTAAAAAACGCTTTTGTGGCAAGAAAATATGGAAAGACAACTTGGGAACATGTAAATCCTAGTGTGCGAGTCAATTCATCATCTGCTTTCAGTAATTCGATAAGTTTCTCGTTGTGTCCGATAAATCCCGATCGGGAATCTACACCCGGTCTCATTTTTTGTTCGAGTTCGCCAATTGAAATTCCGTTTATATGAGTTAATGTGTCAAGTGGCCGAGTAATACTATAGTGCGGCACAAGTATATCAACTTGAGTCTGTGTAAACTTAAATCTTGGCCAAGTATTAGCATCGATCAGAAGTTCGATCATAAATTAATTTATAATAGTACCATTGATAATCTGCCTGAAACCGTTTTGTATTTTATCGTTAAACATATCTACTACATAAATTTCAGTAGTCGTTCTTCCAGATTGTATGACGGATTCAATTATTACATCGCCTTGTGCGGCATATATCGAAACGTTTCTGATTCCAGCATTTGTTAAGTCTGACGAGAGAATTTGTCCAAAACTAGGAACGCCAGGAGTAAACTGAGTACCAGCTTGGCAAACATGAAGTCCTATCGCGCAGTTACTTGGTAATCCAGCTTCGACTAAAACATCTGCTAGTGCTCCGGCAGTATAATTTCGTCCTCCCATTTGTAAATACATACCAGTTGGAGTTACTACCCCATGAGCATCTATATATAACTCTCTTTGGCTTGGTGGCAATCGCAACAATGTTGCTACTGCAGACTCTAAATCGTTTACAATAACTGGTGTTATTCCAGACTCGCCCGTGAGTGCACCAGCAAGTCGTTGCGACATTAAAGTTTCTTCAGGTGTAAAACCAGGGTTGGTGAATAACACCCCTCTTAGTCTAACCTGACCTGTATTTTGGAATTCCTGAGCAACTTGTGTATCGATAAGTACGACTTTTGGATTGTTGGGTGTATTTTGTAATGGACCTGAAATTAGATACGGATTCCGTAAACCCGCGTTTGCCAGCGGATACGCAGCTACGTCAAGACCACTAAGATCTAATGTGAGTCTGCATACGGCGTTGGCCAGGCACGTTTCAAGTTGCGCGATAAGCCTTTGGCCTTGCAAACTAGTGGAGATTTTTACAGCCACACTTTGGCCGAGTTGGGTGTAGACATTTTGAGCAGTTTGGTAGAGTTGTTGACCAAAAGTTGCAACAGTGGTCCCGGCTGCAGCAATTTGCGGTCCGTACTGGAGAATTTGTCCACCAGTGGCATAGATTCCAATGCCTGCCGCACCAATTGCCGCTCCAGCAGGTCCGCCCAATCCCACTGCAGCACCAAACCGGTTTAGGTTTGATTGGCCAAGGAGATACGGGTCTGCTTCAAGATTGGCAAGTGCATTGGTGACTAAATAATTGCAGACCACATCGCCTTGACACTGAGCCGTGATCTGGCCAGCCTGGAAGGATTGTGTCAGTTGTTCCTGATAGTATGCCGGGTCATTAGCTATAATTGTAGAAACGACGCTTTCAAGTGGGTTGGTGTATGTGACCGCTGGTTGGATAACTGGTGTCGTTGTAGTTTCCGGCGGAGCTTTACCGCAGTAATCTTTGTTATTAAGTGAGTAAGTTTCTCCATTAGGACAACGGCTGCAACTAGCAATGAATCCCCATTCACACCAAGTATGTAGTGGTAAAGCATTTGATTGACCTAGATAATGCGCAACTGAGCCAGCACATTGGCCACCTTGCGCAGTTCCATTACAACAATAAATAGTGCCGTTTACTGGCTGGCCGTGGGGTTGGGAGCAACTATCACCGACTTTGATGGGAGCCTTAGGAATGAGATCGCTGCAACAGGAAGCAAGGCCGGTACCGACAGGACAAGAAGAAGAACAACCGGATGCTGAATAGCGGCCAATATTTGCACATGAAGAATCGCCGTAATAACACGAAGCACCGGTTGCTTGCACCGGTTCAGGCGAAGCGTTACACACGCCGCCGGTTAGTGTTGCATTGCACGTAGTTCCTTTGGCAGCACATTCACTCTCCATCTCTGAAGAACAATACGCCTGGCAGGTATTGTCAGGGTAACAACCCTTTATGCATTGACTTGGACAGGTTTGGGCAACTTTGCATTTTCCATTTTCATCGCTACAGCCGAATTCACAATTAGTTGAAGACGCGGGCGGTTGACCGCTGACCGCACAGTATTCAGAAGTAGCGCCGTTACATCGGTAAGTTTGTGAAGTAGTGCATACATTTGCGGGGGGAGCAGATTTACAGACGCCGCCGCCGGTTGTTTCTTGGCAACCATAGGTGCAATCCTTGATTAAATTCTCGGTGCAATAAGCAAGACAAACAAGCGTGTCATTTTGTTCGGTACAATCGTTTAAACAGTAACTTGGGCAGGTCGGATACGTCCGGGCGCGTTGTCTGATATCAAAGGTGGCGGTACGGATGACGGCGACAGTACCAATTACAATTGAAGTGACAATAAGTCCAAGTACGCCCAGGCTAATTGGTTCAATTGCGCCACGCCAAAACAAATGCGGGTCAAATGTACGCATATCTTACTTACAGCATGCCAGTAAACGTGAGTGGAGTCAAGAAACCAGTCTTGTAATTAAAGCTCAGCTTTGTCGCAAAGCTGAGCCTTATAGAAATACTGAGATTTATGTTAGATTAAATATGATGACTGAGCGGGAGGCATGTATTGGATTTTCCCTGATGCGCGGAATTGGACCGTTGCGCTTTAAGTTGTTGAGCGATTACTTCGGCAGTGCACTCTCCGCCTGGCAGGCTTCCGAAGAAAAGTTGCGGGCTACTGGTCTTGGGAATAAATTAACTTCAGCCTTCATCGCATTTCGTCAGGAATTTTCCGCAGCCAATTTTTTTGAGACACTGGCGCGTAAGCAAATCACCGTAATTACCCGGGTTGATGAGGATTATCCAAAACCACTGGCGGAAATTCCTGATCCGCCGCTCGCTTTGTATATAAAAGGAAGATTGCCGCAAAAATTCGAACGGATGCTGGGTGTAGTCGGCACAAGAAAACCAACGAGCTACGGCAAAGAAATTACCGTAAAACTGGTGAGTGAACTCGTGGCAAGCGGAATCGTGATTGTATCAGGACTGGCGCGTGGGATTGACAGTGTGGCGCACCGGACTACACTTGGAAACGGCGGAGTCACGGTTGCCGTGTTGGGTTGCGGCGTAGATATTGTCTATCCGCCTGAACATAAAAGTTTATACACTGAAATTATTGAAAAAGGCGGAGCAATCATTTCTGAAGTACCACCGGGACAACTGGTAGCCCGGGGTTTATTTCCCGCCCGCAACCGGATTATTTCCGGACTCTCGTGCGGCGTCCTCGTCACCGAAGGCGCGGAAGATAGCGGGTCTTTAATCACCGCCCGACTGGCAGTTGAGCAAGGGAGAGATGTATTTGCCGTGCCGGGTCCAATCAATAGTTACTTATCAGCCGGTCCAGTTAAACTGCTTAAACAAGGAGCTAAACTGGTGACCAGCGCGCAGGATATTTTGGAAGAACTGAGTTTGGAGCAGAAAACTACCCCAAACAGCCGTCATTTACATAGCGAACTTAATGCAGAACAACAGCGGATAGTTGCAATGCTTGCCGCGTCTACATTACACTTTGATGACCTGGTACGTGAAAGCGGTATGGATTCTTCACACATCGGTACCATTTTAACCATGCTTGAACTCTCAGGTATAATACGCAATCTTGGAGATGGGACATACTCATTAGTTTAAAATGCAAAAAGCAAAATGCAAAATTGACAGCGTACTGTCATCCTGAATTTATTTCAGGATCTCAAGCGCTTTAGATCCCGAAACAAGTTCGGGATGACAAAGTAGAATTATGAAACTTGTTCTTGTTGAATCACCAACCAAAGCGCGGACGCTGTCTCGTTTCCTGGGTAAAGATTACCGGATTGAGGCCACTTATGGCCATATTCGGGATCTCGGGAAAGGAGAACTGGGTGTTGACGTGGAACACAACTTCCAACCCAAATATGTAATTCCGCGGGACAAAGCCGCCCGGGTAAAAGAATTGCGCGGGCTCGTTCGCAGCAATCAGCATGTCATCCTCGCTACTGACCCGGACCGGGAAGGCGAGGCAATTGCCTACCACATGGCGGTGATTTTATCAAACAAAGGCGCGCGGATTACTTCAGACAAAATTGATGCCGACCGGTTCCAGAGGATTACTTTTCACGAAATTACCGACGAAGCGATTAATGAAGCGCTTAAAAATCCCGGTACTATAAATATGCCTTTGGTGGATGCACAGCAAGCACGTCGGGTACTTGACCGGCTGGTTGGCTATGAATTATCGCCGCTTTTGTGGCGAAAATTATCGCGGCGCTGGCTGTCAGCCGGCAGAGTGCAGTCGGTTGCGGTACGCTTAATCGTTGAACGGGAGCGCGAGATTCAGAAATTTCAAAAAGAAGAGTTTTGGGAGATTGAGGGGGAGTTTTTTTCCGTCATCCCGAGCCGAGTCGAGGGATCTAATTCAACAGACTCTGGTGTAAAAGCTTCCTCGGCTGCTCCGCCAGCTGGCGGATCCGCTCGGAATGACAATGAGAGTATTAAAGCCAAGCTAATTTCCAAAGATGGAGTGAAGTACGAAAGCAGTGAAACTATCAAGTTGTTTGACGGCAATTACACGTTTAGTAAAACTTCAATTGCAAACAAAGAAGCAGCTGAGGCAATTATTCAGGACTTAAATCCGCCAGTTGGTGGACCATTTATAGTGAGCGCGGTTGACAAAAAAGAAATAAAGCGAAATCCAGCGCCGCCATACACGACTTCGACACTCCAGATTGATGCAGGTAGACGATTGGGTTATACCTCAAAACGGATTATGCAGTTGGCACAAGGATTATACGAAGAAGGGGTGATTACGTACCACCGGACTGACTCAGTTAATTTAGCCACAAAATTTCTAGGTGCGGCCAAAAATTATATTGAAAAAATATACGGCACAGAATTTTCACAGTATCGCACCTATGCAACGAAATCAAAACTGGCGCAGGAGGCACATGAAGCGATCCGCCCAACACGAGTGGATGTTTCCAGTCTCAACCAAAGTTCAAACGGAAAGTTTCGCGAAGAGCATAATAGATTATACGAGCTCATCTGGAAACGGGCGGTGGCCAGTCAAATGGCTGCGGCTATATTTGACTCGACGACTATTCAGATCAGCTCAGGCAACAATTATCTTTTCGAAACTCAAGGGTCGGTGATTAAATTCGAAGGATTTTTAAAAGTTACGGGTCGGGATGCTGAGACCATAGTATTACCAGAAGTAACAGTTGGTGAAACCGTAAATTTATCGAAAACTAACGAGTTGCAAAAATTTACTGCTCCT
>Ga0209210_1001083_pt1 | contig 24398 bp, 25 predicted proteins | sample RifGroA1_FD_183991 | JGI IMG/M metagenome (GOLD analysis project Ga0209210, IMG submission 183991) | Contaminated groundwater microbial communities from Rifle, Colorado, USA - Rifle Groundwater A1 (SPAdes) (version 2) | ecosystem: Environmental > Aquatic > Deep subsurface > Groundwater >...
TGAAAAATAACAGATTTTGGCTTCTTTATTTTTTAATGCTGGTGTTAGAACTCGCGGTCGCCGGCGTCGTCTTTGCAAAATTCGGCTTTGATTTTTACCAAGGCGGCGATTCGCCGGGTTATATGCTCTTGGCTAAAAATTGGGTTGAACGCGGCGCCTTTTCTTTAAGCGACGCTCCTCCTTATATTCCATCCAACATTAGAACTCCCGGATATCCGTTGTTTTTGGCTTTAATTTATTTAATTTTTCACTCGTTTGTTCCGGCGATATTTTTTGGCGCCATAATTTCGGCTTTTGCCGCTCCGCTGATTTATCTAATCGCGAAGGAAGTTTTTGAAGAGAAAATTGCTTTTGTTGCCGCTATTTTAACGGCCATTGAACCGATGGGATTGTTTTTGGGCGTTTCTATCGTTACTGAGGGTATTTTTACTGTCGTTTTATTTTTAGCGGTTTATTGTTTTATCATATACATCAAATATGGCGACACTAAAAATATTTGGATATCCGGTTTTCTTTTTGGCATTGCAACTTTAATCAGGCCCATAATGTTTTATTTTTGGCCGCTTGCCGTTCCATTAATTATTTATAAAGCAAAAAGTTATGGATGGCGTTTGGCGGTAAAAAAAAGTTTAATATTCGCCTTTGCTTTCTTTATTGTTTTAAGCCCTTGGCTTATCCGAAATAAAATCTCGGTAGGGAGTTGGCAAATTGCCGGCTTGCAGGGTTATGTTTTTTTTGTTGATCATTATGGAGCCGTTTTAAGGTATTTAGGCGAAGCCGGGCCGCTTTCAGATATTCAGGCCAAGGCATGGACTATTGCGGGGCCAGACAAAATTTTTACTTTGCAAGGTTCTGACTTATTGTTTAAATCGGCAGTTTTTGGCATAAAAGAACACAAGTTTGCTTATGCCAGCGTTTACGCAAGGTCGCTGATTTCATTTTTTGTCGCTAACGGCTACAAATCTTTTTTTATTGATATTTTGGGCATTCCGGCCAAAGCTTCTTTTGTTCCATTTGAACTGTTTTTAAGATTTGATTTTAAATCCATATTTAAAACAATGGTGGGGATGGATTTTATCGGCATTCTGATTTATTTCGGAAGCAAAATTTTTTGGATTGCCGCTTCGGGATTGTTTTTGATCTCTTTTGTTTATTTGCTGGTTAAAAAAAATTTTAAAGCGATTAGAGCGGAAATCATTTTTATCGCGGCCATAATAATTTACTTCGCGCTGATAACCGGGCCAACGGCGGTTGGCGGCGGCCGAACCAAGGCGCCGATAAACGGACTCATTTTCATTTTCGCCGTGTTTGGATTTTACAAACTTTTAGATTTTTTTAAGAAAAAGACAGTATGAAATTACTTGTTATAACCCAAAAATATGATATTAATGACTCCAATCTTGGAGCATTTGTCGGTTGGTGGGACAAGTTGGCAGAAAAGATAGAGAAAGTTTATGTTTTGACGCTTGAAAAACATTCGGAACCGACTCTGTCAAATATAAAAGTTTTAAGCATGGGCAAAGAAAAAGGCGCTGGATTTTTTGGAAAATTTTTTGGATTTTACCGAGAACTTTTAAAGACAATCGGAAAAGCTGACGCTATTTTAGTTCATATGGTCCCAAAATACGTAATTCTTGCGGCACCGATAGCTTTTATTTTCAGAAAGCCGATTTATATGTGGTATACCGGTGTAGCAGCCCAAAAACAGCTTAAATTTTCGGTTCTTTTTTGTCGGAAAGTTTTTACGGCTCACGAGGCGGCAATGAGAGTAAATACGCCTAAACGGATTGTTACCGGGCATGGAATAGACGTGAAAAAATTCAAAATTCAAAATTCCCGCCTACATCAAAATTTCGGCGGGCAGGCAAAATTAAAAATTAATGATGAAATTACTATTTTATCAGTCGGGAGAATTACGCCAAGCAAAGGACATGATTTAATTATTAATGCTATTTTGGATTTAAGAAAATTAGGCTATAAATTAAAATTAAAAATTATTGGTGATGTTATTCAAACATATCATTACAGATATTCCGAATTCTTAAAAACTTCAATAAAAAATTTGGGGATTGAAAAACAAATTGAATTTTGCGGTTCTGTGCGCCATGATGAAATGCCAAATTATTTTAATGAAGCGCAGGTTTTAATTAACGCCGTTCCGTTCGGCGGTTTGGATAAAGTGGTTTTGGAAGCGATGGCTTCGGGTGTTGTGCCTCTTACTTCAAATAACGCATTTCTTTCGGTTTTCCCGGAAGATTTTGCGCCTCAACTTGTTTTTAAAGAATATGATTTAGAAGATTTAAAAAATAAATTAAGAAACGTTTTAAATAAAAAATTGTATCTTGACAAAACTTTAGCCGGCAAATTAAGAGATATTGTTGTCAAAAATCACAATCTTGATAATTTAATTATTAGAATTATAAATGAAATGTCTTAATAAAAAATGAATTATTTTGAAGAAAATTATGATGATGAAAAACGATGGATGAGTTATTTTCACCAAGTGAAAGAGGTTTTAGCTTTTAAGCCGGAAAGTATTTTAGTTGTAGGCAAGGGTAATGGCTTGGTCGCGGAATATTTAAAATTAAGTGGTATCAAAGTTATCACTATTGATGTTGACGAAAACACAAAGCCCGATGTTATCGCTTCGGTTATAAAAATGCCGTTTAAAGATAACGAGTTTAATGTTGTTTTATGCGCCCAAGTGCTGGAACATTTGCCTTACAATGATTTTGAAAAATCCATTTTAGAAATTAAAAGGGTTGCTAAATGGGGCGCCGTTATTTCTCTTCCGCATTTTGGGCCGGCAATAAAATTCTGTTTAAAAATTCCTCTGCTGCCACCTATTAGATTTATGATAAAATTGCCCTATCCAATCAAACATAAATTTAAAGGTGAACATTATTGGGAGATAGGCAAGAGGGGATTTAGCGCGAGAAAAATTAAAGAAGATTTAAAAAAATCAGGATCATTTTTAATCAAAGATTTTATAGTGTTTGAAAATCCTCTTCATCACTTTTTTATACTAAAGAAATGAAAATTATTTACATAACAAATTCAAGAATACCGACTACTAAAGCGCAGGGGTTTCAAATAATGAAAATGTGCGAGGCCTTTGTGCGCGAAAGCGTTGATGTTGAATTGTGGATTCCGCGCCGCATTAATCCTATAAAAGATTCACCGTTTGATTACTATAGCGTCAGAGAATCTTTTAGTATTAAAAAAATTTCGGTTATAGATTTGGTTCCTCTTTATAAAATCCTCGGGCCGTTCGCTAATTTCGTTGAATCTTTTTCATTTGCGATTTTTAACATATGGCGATTGCGAAAAACCGATTTTGATGCAGTTTATTCCCGGGATCAATTTACCTTGTGGCTTTTGAGTTTTTCAAATCGTAAATTTGTTTACGAAATACATAAAATGCCGCGGCATCCGGATTTTTACAAAAGGATTTGGCGAAAAGCCCATAAAATTATCACGATTACCGCGGTTCTTAAAGATGCGATAGTTAAGGAAGGGGCCGATGCCGCCAAAATTTTAGTTGCCCATGATGGCGTTGATCTGGACGTATTTAACGCGGTAAATAAAAGCGCCGAAGAATTGAAAACGGAATTGAATCTGCCCAAAAGTCAGTTTCTAGTTGGCTACGTGGGAAAATTTAAAACTTTGGAACAAGAAAAGGGCCTTAAAACAATGATTGAAGCGTTGCCGCTTTTGGATAAAGAAATAAAAATGGCATTTGTTGGAGGCGAGGAGGCGGAAGTTAAAGAATATAAGTATTTAGCCCAGCGTTTTAATGTTTTGCAGCAGTGCGTATTTATCGGGTATCAGCCCTATAAACGCATGGCCGAATATATGAAAGCGATGGATGCAGTTGTTCTTCCTTCTCCGGATAAGCCGCTGGCTCATTATTCGTCGCCGCTTAAACTTTTTGAGTATATGGCCAGCGGCCGGCCGATTATTGCGTCTGACCTTCCGGCAATTCGGGAGGTCTTAAACGATAAAAACGCGCTTTTCTTTAAACCGGAAAATAGCGATGATTTGGCGCGCGCCGTTAAAATGCTCAAAAGCAGCCCAACACTCGGCTACCATCTAAGCCAACAAGCGTTGGCCGACGTTAAAAATTACACCTGGACCAGCCGCGCTAAAAATATTTTGACTGTCATTGACTGAAACTAAAGTTTATGTTAAATATTTAATTAAACTTTTTTCTTATTATTAAGAGAGGAGTTTACCGATGCTCTTTCAAAATATAAAAAAAGCGGTGTTTATCGGCGCTCATACCGATGATGAAATAATTTGCGCCGGCACATTGAGAAAGCTGGTCAAAAACGGCGTTGAAGTAAAAGTGATCGCGTTTTCCTGCGCCCCGATTCCCGGAGAGTCACTTGAAAGAACACGGGAAATTATATGTTTGGAATTTTTGAAATCAATGGAAGCAATCGGAGTTTTGCCGGGAAACAGGATGGCATTAAATTATGACGCGCGGACATTGCCTACTCATCATGATAGAATCCGCCAATTTCTTTATGATTTTACCGTTAATGAAAAGCCTGACCTTGCTTTTATTTTGTCTTCTGAAGATGATCATCAAGATCACGCTATTGTAGGTAAGTCGGCCGAAAGAGTTATGAAAAATAGGGTGCCGATGGTTATAAGATGCCATTATCCTTGGAATTTTATAAATCCCGGACGATGCAATTTTTTTGTTAAACTTACTCCCGATGAATTTAAAGCCAAACTTGCCGTTATCAGGGCGTATAAGTCCCAGCATTTCCGTTATGATTACGAAAATCTTTTTACTTCGCTGACGCGGGCAAATGGCTTGGCTACCAAGAATGAACTTGCGGAAGCGTTTGAAATTGCATATTTAATCACCGGATAGGAGATAGCCGATGGCTAGAGTGAGCGCCGGAGAAATTCAGCGTTTTACTAAAGGAATGTTGTTTGGCGATTCATCGCAAATGGTTACAAAAATCGCTAAGCTTTTGCCAGGCGAAGAAGGCGCATTGTCATTTTGCAAATATAAAACCGAATATTCCCTTAAAATGATTACAGGATCGCGTTCCTCTGTTATTATTTGTTCGGATAAACTGAAAGCGGCTTGGCTTTTGTCTGATAAGGCAGTTATTCAGGTGCGATCGCCGCGATTGGCTTTTTCTAAAGTTGCCAACAAATTTTTTGCTACTATTAGATATTTTGCCACTGGCATTCATGAAACTGCAACTGTTTGTCTGTTAGCTAAAGTAGCCCCCACTGTGTCAATCGGTCCATATTGTGTTATTTCTGGCTATGTAAGAATTGGAGAAAATTCTGTTATTCGCGGTAATGTTTCCATTTATGGGGATGTTAAAATAGGAAAAAACGTTATCATTAATTCGGGGGCGGTAATCGGCGCCGAGGGATTCGGCTACGAACCCGATGAAGACGGAACGCTTGTCCAGTTTCCCCAAATCGGCGGCGTGATTATTGAAGATAATGTTGAAATCGGCGCCAATACTTGCGTAGACCGAGGCGCCCTGGGAGACACAATTATTCGCGAAGGCGCCAAGATAGATAATCTGGTTCATGTGGCTCACAATGTTATAATTGGAAAAAATTGCCGAATCATTTGTTTAGTCGGCATTGGAGGAAGTGTTGAAATAGGCGACGGTTCGTTTGTCGGCATATCGGCAAGTATTAAAAACCAGAAGAAAATCGGCAAAAACGCTGTTGTCGGCATGGGAGCGGTGGTGACAAAAGACGTGCCGGATAACACAATAGTTATCGGCAATCCGGCGCGTCACTTAGCAACCGAGTTCCCAATTGGAGGTTCGGGCGGCAATTATAAGTAGAATATTTTATAGAAACGCGGCTTCAGTAGCACGCGTTTTATTTTTGACGATAAGTGAAAATTGTGTTATTTTAGGTGAATAATCTATGAGAAAAAAACTAAATTTTAAAATCGTCATAGCCCCATCCCGCCTACGGCGGGACGGCACGACCCCGCCTACGATTTTTAAATTTAGTTTTTTTCTCATGTAAAAATGTCAAAAATATTGCTATGAAAATATGTTTTTTAATCAATGATTTGAATGTCAAAGCCGGATGGGGCCGAATGGCTTTTGATTTAATCAACGCTGCAAAGGAAAGAGGTATCGATGCCCAAGTAATTTCACGCGAAGAAGGTCTTTTAAAAAGACCATTTTTTAATTTTTTTAAAATAAGAAAAATAATAAGCGATTGCGGTATCATTCAAGCTTTTGACGTTTGGCCGTTTGGCTTTTTAGCATTAGTTTATTCTATGGGTTTAGACAAAAAAATAATTATTTCGACAATCGGCACGTATTCAATTGCGCCGCTCTATAATTTTTTTTTGAGAATCCTTTCACTGTGGTCATATAAGCGCGCGGATAAAATTACCGCGATAAGCTATTATACTGCCAATGAAATCAAAAAAATTATTCCCGATTTAAATATTGATGTTTTGCCCAATGGAGTGGATTTTGAAAAATGGTCTAAGAAGACAGATGTATTTCCGGAAGTTTTTAAGTTAAAACCGTATATTTTGGGAGTGGGCGGCGTTAAAGAAAGAAAAGGGTATCATAATTCAATCCGAGCTTTTGCTGGGATAGTTCATAAATTTCCTGATTTAAAATATGTTATTGTCGGTCAGCTTAACGACGCAAATTATGTATCCGGATTGAAGGATATTATAACAAAAAACAATCTTGACAATCGTGTAATTTTTTTGGGGAAAATTAGTGATGAAAAACTAGTTGCTCTTTATCAAAATGCGGAACTTTTTATTCTGACTCCGGAAGAACGCAACCATCATTTTGAAGGATTCGGCTTAGTTTATTTGGAAGCGGCTGCATGTGGCCTGCCGTCTATAGGGAGCCGAAAGAGCGGAGCCGAAACGGCAATCAAAGAGGGGACGAGCGGGGTTTTAGTAGATCAGGGTAATATTCATGAAACTGCTTCGGTTATTGAAAAAATTTTAAGCGATGAGAATTTTAAAAATAAACTTTCTATTGGAGCGATTGAATGGGCGCGGCAAAATACCTGGCAAAAAGCCGTTTCGCGGTATCTTCAGATTTATGAAGAAATTTTTAAAATAAATAAAAAAATCATAGTCACGACCAGTTGGGACGATGGCGATGTTTTAGATGTTAAACTGGCGTCGCTTCTTGATAAATACGGCGTTAAGGGAACATTTTACATAACGCTAAATAGACAAAATCGGCTAAGCAACAATGAAATTGCCGCGATTTCCAATAAACACGAAATAGGCGCTCACACCATGAGCCATCCTCTGCTTACGGAAATTCCGGCGGAGGAAGCCAAAAAACAAATTGCCGAATCAAAAAATTATTTGGAAAAAATTATTGGAAAACCAATAAAAATATTTGCTTATCCGGCCGGCGACTATAACGCTTCGATTATTGATATTGTAAAGTCCTGCGGTTTTAAGGGTGCGCGAACAACTAAAGATTGGTCTTGGGATTTGCCAGAAAACGCTTTTGAAATGCCGACTTCTTTGCATGTTTACCCATATCCTTTAAGGTTCGGTACCTCAAGCGTAAGAGCGCGGCTAAAACCGCTGTTTCATAATTTGCCGAAAATCATCCGATATCGGCTGCGGCCAGCGGCAATATTTTCCTGGCGAAATCTTGCCATGGCGATGTTTGATCGCGCTTACTCTGAAGATGGCGCCTTTCACATCTGGGGGCATTCTTGGGAAATTGATAAATACCAGATGTGGGATGATCTGGAAAATTTATTAAAATACATAAGCTCCAAAGAGGGCATAGAGTTTAAAACTAACGGAGAAATTATATGACACAGCCAAGTATTACCCGGGAAGTTATAAATAAATTTTTACCGCATATAAAAGGGCGGGTTTTAGATTTAGGAGCGGGAAGCGCGAAGTACAAAGAAATGATTTTAAAAAAGGCCTTGGAATATCGTTCTTGCGATGCTGTAAAAAATAAAAATATTGACGATATTTGCGATGTTTTAAATCTGCCGTATCCCCAGGAAAGTTTTGACACAATTATCTCAACTCAAGTCATGGAGCATGTGAAGAATCCGTTTAAAATGGCGGAACAAATTTTCAAAGTTTTAAAGCCCGGCGGCAAAGTTATTGTTACGGCGCCATTTTTAATCCCAATGCATTCCGATCCTGACGATTATTTCCGATTTACCGCATCCGGCCTTTCGGAGATTTTTAAACAATCGAGCTTTACGATTATTGAATCGGGCTGTTATGGCGGATTTTTTATGGTGCTTTCGGAGATGATTCATTTTTCTCTTTTTAATCCTTATGATGGTAAATCAAGCAGATTAATGAGCTTTATTGAAAAAATAGCCAAAATTTTTGATAAAATTTTTACAACAAAAACCATTCACGCTAATTCTTTTGTCATAGCTAAAAAATCATGATATTTCAACCCGACAGATATTTATTAAAAAAACAAATCAAAGAATTAAGCCATTTTATTAAAGGTAGGATTTTAGATATCGGCTCTGGGCCTAATGGCGGGCGATATAAAAAATATTTTTCTCAACATGATTACATAACGCTTGATATTAATCCGGATTACAATCCCGATATTGTCGGTTCGGCTCTAAAAATTCCGGCAGCCGACGATAGTTTTTATGGCGTCGTTTGTTTTCAAGTTCTTGACGACTTAAAAAATCCGGCGCAAGCCATAAAAGAAATGCGTCGCGTTTTAAAGCCGGGCGGTTATGGTATACTTTCCGTTCCTCAATCAAGCGAACTTCATGATGAGCCGCATGATTATTGGCGATTTACCAAATACGGCATAAGCACTCTTTTGTCGGAAGCGGAGCTTGAAGTTATTAAAATTATGCCGCGCGGCGGCTTTTGGACTTTAAGAGCTCAAAGTACAGCGCGATATTTTACTGATTTACTGGGACTTTACAGGCATAAAATTATCGGCCGATTGCTTAATCCATTTTTTTTAATTTGCGGCCTAATCTCGATATGGTTAGATATAATAGACAGAAGCAAGGCCAATCGAAAACATACGCTTGGCTGGATTGTTTTATTTAAAAAACAAACATGAATCCCACACATAACTTACATCTCAAAACTGTTATGTGTGGGATGAAAATACTCATTCTTTCCGATTCTTATCCCGTCGATGGCGGGGCGGCGCAAATTGCCCGTCTTATGGCCCAAGGATTGAAAAATCGGGGACATAATGTTTTGGTTGTTGCTTCTACTCAAGAAAAAATATCGTCTGGCTTGAAAATTATAGATGGCATTGAGGTTTATAAAATCTATACCGACTATAATTTATTCTGGCGCGCCTACAGAGGTCTATATAATCCGCCGGCGATAAAAGAGATAAAAAAAATAATTAATAATTTTAAACCCGATGTTGTTCAAGCGCACAATATCCATTCATATCTTTCTTATCACGCTCTAAAAATCGCCAAAAAATCCGGCGCTAAAGTTTTTTTAACGGCCCACGATGTCCAGCTTTTCCATTACGGAAAATTAGTTGAGTTTATTAATCCAGAAGATTTAACAGTCCCGGAAAAATTCAATTATAAAGTAAGCGTCTTGAGACAAATAAAAAGATACGGCAAAACCTACAACCCTTTAAGAAATATTATAATTCGTTATTATCTTAAATATGTTGATAAAATATTCGCCGTTTCAAACGCTTTAGCTGAAGCGCTTACCCAAAATGGAATAACCAATGTTGCCGTAATTCACAATGGCATTAATACAAACGAATGGCAATCGGATAAAAATGATACCGAAGAATTCAAAAAAAAATATGGCTTGGCTGAAAAGAAAATCATACTTTTCGGAGGCCGTTTAAGTGAAACAAAGGGGGGCAAGGAAATTGTTTTAGCAATGGAAAGAATTACTAAGGAAGTTCCCGATGCACGTCTAATGGTTATGGGCGAGATTGATGGCTACGCAAAAAAAATGATTGATTTGGCCGCCGGACAGGGAATACAGGATAAACTAATTTTTACCGGTTGGCTTACGGGCGATTTATTGAAGTCAGCTTTTAATGCTTGCGATATAGTTACGGTTCCGTCGGTTTGCTTTGATTCTTTTCCGACAATAAATTTGGAAGCAATGGCATGTCATAAACCGGTTATTGCCACCTGTTTTGGCGGCAGCAGAGAAGCTGTTTTAGGCGGAGAAACCGGTTATATCGTGAATCCTTACGATATAAATAATCTTGCCTCAAAAATCATTTATTTGTTAAAAAATCCATCCGAAGCATTAAGATTTGGCGAGAATGGCTATGAAAGAGTAAAAACCGAATTCAGTTTAGATAAAATGATATCAAATTATTTATCTTTTTATGAATAGCTATTCTTACGCGCTTTCGCGTGTTAAAAAATTTAATGATTTGATACTTAATAACCGCGTTTTGCGCGATAAATTTGTTTTCGGCGAGTATAATTTTTTGCAAATTTATCAGGCGCTGATTTTTAATGATTTTAAATTTTTATACGAAACAAAATCTCCCGATCCCTACCTATTGCCCCGTAACGATTTTAATTTTAAAGCGGCAATAAAAAGATTGTTATCGGTTTTTGTGTCTGTTTGGGGATATATATTTTTGATATTGAGCCGCCGCAAGGTTTTGGTTTACGCGTCTGATAAAATAAGCGACTGGGAATTTCGGTGCGATTTCAGAATGGTAAATTTATACAAGCAATTGTTTCTTAAAAAAACAAGATTTGTTGAGATTTTACATACGGCTTATGATGAAAATTTTTACAGCTATGCCTTTAAAAGGCAACGGCCGGCTTTATATTTAGAATCAATTGATTTATTTTATAAAATTTTTAGTAAATTTGGTTTTAAAAAGCGCGAAAAATTTACTGACGTAATCGATTTCAGTTCTTTTGAAGAAGAAGCCGAATTCACGCGGCAATTATTAGAAAAATATCTTACGATGATTGCCAAGACCTGTTTTCGAATAAGTTTCATGAGCAAATTTTTGCGCTTGTCCGGCATTAAAACTTTAATTTGTGTGCCGGATACCAGAAATTATCATGAGTTGGTAGAGGGCTGCCGTTTGAATAAAATTAAAACTTACGCGTTTCAAAGCGGCGCGTTATATAAATACGATGTTGGATTGTTGGATTGTTCAAACCGTGGAGGGAATATTATTAAGCCGGACAAATTTTTTCTTTTAAGTAATTATTGGATAGATGAACTTCTGCGGCTTGGCACTATATTTGATAAAAAAGAATTGGAAGTCGGCGGAGATATAAAAGAAGACCGGTCCGATCTCGATAAAAATAAATTCCGGCTTGAAAAGAAGAATAAAATTGCAATATTAATACCTTATGAAACGCAGGCTCCGAAAATGGAAGTTAAAAAATATATTGAAAAAATATTAGGTTGTCCCAATACGCTTTTAATATTTAAAATAAAGCCGGGGAGAAATATTAAAGAGCAGTTTGCCGAATACGGCCTAAAAGATATGCCAGAAAATTTTTCCGCCACCGATAATATCAATGGGGTAATTGACAGTGTTGATTTTATTATAGGGACCCAGTCCACTATTATGTTTGACTTGGTTGACTACTTAAAACCAATAGTTATTCTAAAGACAAGTATGGATATGCTTGATAGCATGATAGAAAATAAACTCGCCGAATCTCTTGACATTAATGATCATAACTTTTGCGAACGTCTTCATGCCGCAAGAGAAGTAGATTTAGAAACTCTCACTAAACGGAAAATACGATTATATGAAGATGCCGTTAAACTATCAAAAACTCTTAGTGAGATAATTTAGGTTTCAACATTTTAAATTTTATTTCCGTCATAAGCCATTCTTCAGGAGTGTTAATATCAGCTTCATAAAGCGGGTTAGTGATGTATAATTCAACTTTATCGCCGTAAAGATTGGAATTCTTTTCAAATAAATTTTTCGGCTTAAAAACATAAACCAAGTCATTGCGGCCGTAGCATTTCTGTGGAAAATCTTGGCTGATTCTGATGATGTTTTTTATATTTTTGCCGCTAAACAATTTTACTTCGTCGTTTTTTTGTATTATAAGTGTCCAGTATGGGGTATGGTTTGCCGGAGTTTCGCTTACGGCGACCACCGAATCAGCTTTCTTTTTTATGAAAATTTTAATCGCTTCGTCTATATGGGTCGATGTTCTTAGCGGATTTGTCGATTGGAGAAGAACGATAGCATCCGCTTTATAGGTTTCGTTTTTAATAAGCCATTCAAAAGCATGTTTTAAAACCGGTTCAACGCCGATAGTCGCTATCGCCAACTCAGCGGGTCTTAAAAAAGGCACTTCGGCGCCGTATTTTTTGGCGATTTTGGCAATAGCGGGGCTATCGGTAGATACAATAACGCGATTAAGCAGTTTGCTTTTTTTCGCTTCCAAAATAGTCCAGACAATCAAGGGTTTCCCGGCGAAATTTTTTATATTTTTATCGCGGATCCGCAAAGAACCGCCGCGCGCCGGTATAATGGCAATGATTTTCATATTTTACATTTAAACATAATATTATTAATCGTCGCAACTTTTAACGAATTAAAAACGTTGCAAGTTAATGATTAAGTTTGACTTAAGTTAGTTTTTATGGTTTATATATATATCACTGTATTGTAGCTTGAAAATTTAAAATATAATAAGGGGAAGCCAATGATTGATATTTTATCGCAAATCAATGTTCTTTTTCTTGATTTTGATGGAGTTTTAACCGATGGCTACGTTTATGTTGATGAAGACGGAAAAGAAACGGTGCGATGCAGCCGGCGCGATAGTTTGGGCTTGGGGATGCTTAAAGCCGCGGGCGTTTCGGTTGTTGTTGTCTCAAAAGAGCGTAATCCGGTGGTGGCAGAGCGCTGCAAAAAACTTATGATTAAATGTTTTTACGGCATTGACAATAAAGCGGCATTTTTAAGAGGATACCTTGAACGGTGGCGGGTTTTGCCGGAAAACGCGGTTTATATGGGTGATGATATAAACGACCTAGAAGCAATGAAAGTAGTTGGCGCGCCGATTGCTGTTAATAATGCTGTTGACGAGATTAAGAAAATTGCTTTATACGTTACTAAAAAAAACGGCGGCGAAGGCGCCGTCCGCGAGGTCTGTGATTTGATTTTAAAAGCGAAAGAAAGGAGCTCGAAATGATTCCTGAAATCGGAATAATGCAAGGGCGGCTTTCGCCGCCCCAAGACGGCCGTTTCCAATTTTTTCCCAAAAATTGGCAAGCCGAATTTTCACAGGCCCAGCAATTGGGGTTTGACTCCATTGAATGGCTGTATGATGAAGATAATTGGGATATTCGCTGGGGATTTAATCCCATTTTAGATCGCGAGGGGCGAGAGAAAATAAGAAAACTTAGTTCCTGGTATAACGTTGGAGTTCATTCTATCTGCGCAGATTACTTTATAAATGGCGGATTTTTAAGATCCGGCGACGATCGGGTCTCTATGTTGATCGCGTTGATTTTTGTGGCAAGAGCGCTCGGAATTAAAACTATTATTTTGCCTTTTCTTGAAAAATCGGCTATTAAAAATCGGAAACAGAAAAAGAAAGTTATTGAAAATATCAGCTCGGTTTTGGAACTATGCCGTTTATATGGCGTTAAATTGGCTCTTGAAACGGAATTGGATGCTGTAAGTTTAAGGCATTTTATCAGGATGTTTCAAAGTCCGTGCGTTGGCGTTTGTTACGATCTTGGTAACACCGCTTCCTATGGTCATTATTCACCAAAAGATATTGGATTTTTGGGGGATATGATTTTTGAGGTTCACATTAAAGATCGAAAAATCGGTTCCGATAAGTCGGTTAATCTCGGCGAGGGCGATGTTGATTTTAATGGCTGTTTTAAGGCCTTAAAAAGTATCGGTTTTAACGGGCCGATGATTTTGCAAGCCAACAGAAGCGACGTTTATTATCTTGACGACGCCAAACGCCAGCTTGATTTTGTAAAAACCAAATGGAGGAACTGAACTGGTGATCAACTCGAAAGCTTTTGAGAAATTTTCTCTTGACGGCAAAGTTGTCGTCATTACCGGCGGCGCCGGATTTCTGGGGATGCAATACGCGCTGGGACTCGGCGAAACCGGCGCCAAGATTGCAGTTTGGGATAATGGTAATCATAATCCTAATAAATTGCCGATATGCGGTTTAAATTTGACAAAAGCAGGGATTAATTATTCGATCCTCAGAGTTGACGTAACTAACGAAAAAGAGGTTGAAGAAGCTGTTAATAACACCCTTGTACTATTTAACCGTATTGATGTTCTTATCAACAATGCCGCGATGAATCCGGCGATCGGAAGCGAAGAATCTCAAAAGCAATTTGTTCCTTACGACGAATACCCGATTGATTTATTTAGGAAAGAAATTGACGTTAACCTGGTCGGACCTATGATTTGCATGAAAGCGGTAATTCCGGTTATGAAGCGGCAGGGCGGTGGAGTTATCGTTAACGTGGCGTCGGAAGTTTCCAATATCGCCCATGATCATCGGGTTTACAACGATCCGGAAAATAGAAAATACAAATCTCCGGCTTATACGGCAAGTAAAACTGCTTTAGTCGGATTAACGCGGCAGATGGCGGCATATTTGGGGCAGTATAACATCCGGGTAAACGCTTTTTCGCCCGGCGGAGTGGGAACGGACAAAATGCCGGCCGATTTTGTTAAGCGGTTTGGCAATACCAATATGCTTGGCCGGATGGCTAAAGAAAACGAATATGTTGCGGCAATGATGTTTCTGTGTTCAGACGCTTCGTCGTTTATGACCGGCGCCAACTTAACAATTGATGGCGGCAAAAGCGCCTGGTAGTAAAATTTAATTTTTTAAACCCGTAATTAAAACGGGTTTTTGTTTTGTTATTTTTCTTGACTTTATAAGGTTATAAAGGTATAAGTAATCATTATTTCTTTGATAATTTGAATAAAAACAACGGAGGAATCGGATGGGAGCGGTTAAAATAGGCAATAAATGGGTTGGCGAGGGCCATCCGTGCTTTACGGTTGCCGAAATAGGCATTAATCACAACGGCAGTATTGAAGTTACTAAACAATTAATTGATGCGGCTGTTGATGCCGGCGCTGACGCGGTAAAATTTCAAAAGCGAACCGTTGAAGTGGTTTACACGCCGGAGGAACTTGCTAAATCAAGAAAAGTAGATTCAAGCATCATTAAAAACGCTTTTGACAGAATGAACGTTGAAGGCGTTAATTTTCCTATTTTACCGGAAGATTCAATCGCGCGGCTTAGGCAGGACAGCGGCAATACGACTAACGGCGATCTTAAGTACGCGCTTGAATTTAATATGAAAGATTTTGACACCATCGACCGTTATTGCCGGGAAAAAAATATCATGTGGTTTGCTTCTTCTTGGGACGGCCTTTCGGCGCATTTTGTAAACGGCTACAATGTTCCTTGCCACAAGATTGCTTCCGCCTGTCTGACGCACGCCGACCTTTTAAAGCGGGTTCGTTACAATGGCAAGCCGGTGATTCTTTCAACCGGCGGCAGTACGATGGAGCAAATTGAGAAGGCGGTATATGTTCTGGGTCGCGAGGACTTGATTATTTTATACTGCGTTGCCAATTATCCTTGCAAGGATTATGAAATCAATCTTCTCGTCATTGAAACCTTAAAAAGAAAATTTGCCGGCGTGCCTATCGGATATAGCGGCCATGAAACCGGTATCTTGCCGTCGGTGGTGGCGGTAGCAATGGGCGCTTGCCTTGTTGAAAGGCACATTACCTTAAGAAAGAATATGCCCGGCTCCGACCACAAGGCCAGTTTGGAACCGCAAGAATTCGGACAAATGGTCAATGAAATCAGGAGATTTGAAACAATCAGAGGCGACGGCATCAAACGCGTTTTACCCTCCGAAATTCCAATTATGGAAAAACTCCGCCGGAAAATCGATTTTTAATCCAAAGTTACTTTTTTTAATCCCGATATTTTCGGGATTTTATTATTTTCGTAAATCAGCAACGATCGTTGGAATATTACGAAAATTAAAAATTAGAAAATTCTAATAAATTAGCTATAGCTAATTTATTATACAAATAAAAAATAGCTATCCAACCGATCATAATTATACATATATTGTGTTGTGTGCGGGATTAATTGAATTTTAATGATAGTTTTGTTAAAATTAGCTTTATGACATCGGGAGAAATAAGGAAAAAATTTTTAGAATTTTTTGAAAAAAAAGAACACAAAATCGTGCCGTCTTCTTCGCTTGTGCCGAAAGACGATCCGTCGGTGCTTTTAACTACCGCGGGGATGCAACAGTTTAAGCCCTATTTTACCGGCGACAAAGACCCGATGAAAGATTTCGGTTCGCGGCGGACTGCTTCAATACAAAAATCTTTCCGCACTTCAGATATTGACGAGGTAGGAGACGAATCGCATCTTACTTTTTTTGAAATGCTGGGGCATTTTTCTTTTGGTGACTCCGACGCTTCCGATCAGGTCGGGGCAGGTTATTTTAAGAAAGAAACCATCGAATGGACTTTCGAGTTGCTTACCAAAATTTTTGAAATTGATAAAGAACGGATATCAGCCTCGGTTTTTGGAGGGGATCAAAAAATCCCAAAAGATCAAGAATCGTACGACGCTTGGCTGCGATTTTTACCGGCAGAAAAAATTAAGCTAGGGCTGCGAGAAGATGGCAACATTTGGGGCCCAGCCGGGCCAGAGGGGCCTTGTGGCGCGTGTAATGAGATTTATGTTGACGGGTTAGAAGTGGCCACATTGGTCTTTATGGAATATTTGTATTCAAAAGACGGTATTTTTGCGCCCTTAAAACAAAAAGGTGTGGATGTTGGCTGGGGATTTGAACGGCTTGTAAAAGTAGTTCAAAGCGCACCGACAGTTTTCGAAACCGATTTATTTGAGCCCATCATCCAACTAATTCCTCATCGTGATATTGAAAATGAAAAAAAAGCAGTGAGAATTATCGCCGATCACGTAAGAGCTGTGACTTTTCTTATTGCTGATGGTGTTTTACCGTCAAATATCGGAGCTGGGTATATTTTGCGCCGGCTATTGCGGCGCGCTATTCGCTATGGCCGGGTTTTAAACTTAGATAAAATTTTTTTAATTTCCTTATCGCAAAAAATTATAGAAATGTATAAAGAATTTTACCCGGAACTTTCAAAAAAGCGGGATGATATTTTTACAATTATCCAAAAAGAAGAAGAAAAATTTTCTAAAACTCTTAGAAATGGATTAAGAAAATTTGAAAAAATATTGGCTGGTAAAACTGATAAAATAATTTCTGGGAATGATGCTTTTTATCTTTACGAAAGCTACGGATTCCCGATGGAATTAACGCGCGAATTGGCGAAAGAAAAGGGATTTTCAATTGATGAGTCCGGCTGGGAAACCGCGCTAAAAAAACACCAAGAAATTTCCCGTGCCGGAGCCGAAAAGAAATTTGGAGGACACGGGCTCCGCCAAGAGGCGGAGAAATCCCAATTTTCAATTTCTAATTTCCAAACTGAAGACGAAATCAATAAAATCACCCGATTACATACTGCGACCCATCTTCTTCATCAGGCGTTGCATGATGTTTTGGGCGGCGAATCAGAAGTCAAGCAAATGGGCTCTGATATTACGGAGGAAAGAACGAGATTTGATTTTACTTTTGGAAGAAAATTAACGCCGGAAGAAATTAAAAAAATTGAAAATATTGTCAATGAGAAAATAAAATTGGATTTGCCGGTTTGCGCGCAAAAAATGCCAAAAGAAAAGGCCTTAAAATTAGAAGCCAGGGCATTTTTTAAAGAAAAGTATCCGGATGTGGTTAATGTTTATTCGGTTGGAGATCCCGACTTAAGCAAAGCATATTCTAAGGAATTTTGTGATGGCCCGCACGTTAAGAGCACCGGCGAAATCGGCAATTTTAAAATTATAAAAGAAGAATCATCAAGCTCCGGAATTCGCCGTATTCGCGCGACAATCGAATAAGTCGTTATTTTACATTTTTAACTTTTCGTTTTAAAATTATAACAATGTCCCAAGATTTTGAAATAATTAGAGCCAGAATTAAAGATAATGCCGCTATTTTGATTGACCGTTTAATGCGGTCAAAGCAACAGGAGGTTGTTTTGGTTTTACCGAAAAATTCTATTATTGCTGCTGATCTAAATTCTTTAAAAATTTTAAAAGAAGAAGCCGAAAGCATAGGCAAGATATTGTCGCTTAGCACCGAAAATGATGAAGTAAAATCCTTTGCCAAAAAAATAAAAATGCTGATTTATGACCGTAATAGTTATAAAAAGAGCGGGGAGCAGATAAAACCAGATAAGAAAATAAAAATAATGATGGACATTTTGCCCCCCTCTTTTAATAGTATGCCGGAAGATAAAGTTGCTATTGAAATTCAGCCGGAAGAATTGCCAACAGAACCGGAGCCGGATTATAATTTGCCGCCGGAGCCGGTTATTTATGAAACAGCGAGTCAAAATTCAGATTTAGAAAAAAATATTGAAAATTTCTACGGCGAGGATTTGAAAAACAAAGAATTAAAATCAAAAAACCGGCGTCGTCGTTTTTATTTAAATCACGCAATATCTTTTTTAGTGATTAGCGGATTTTTACTCTTTGGTACGGCAATGTATTTGATTTTACCAAAAGCCAATATCAAAATTTCTTTAAAGGAAATTCCGCTTAAAGCCCAGATTCCCATTGCTGTAAGCAAAAATGTGAGTTCTTCAAATTTAACTGCCGGCATTATACCCGGGCAATACTTTTCATTAAATAAAAGCGGTTCAAAAACAATGGAAGGTCGCCCCAAAATCGGCGGCGTTATAGAAATTTACAACGCTTACAGCGCCGCTCCTCAAAAATTAGTCGCCAACACAAGATTTGAAACAAAAGACGGTAAAATTTTCCGAATCCAAAATTCAATTATTGTTCCCGGCGCGAAAATGTTGAACTCAAAATTAACGCCCAGCTCTACTAAAACGGAAGTTATCGGCGATGAGGCGTCAAACGACTATTTAATCGGTCCATCGTACTTCACTATTCCCGGTTTTAAAGAAACGCCTAAGTATGCTGGTTTTTACGCCAAAAGCATTGAACCAATGGCCATTGTTACAAATACTTCTTTAAGTCAAGAATCGCTTCTGCAAAATAAGAAAGAACTTCAAGATAAATTGGCGCAAGAGTTAAAAACGGATCTTCTAAACACGCTGAAAGACTCAGATTTGCAGTTAGTTGAAGGTGCTTTCATTGTAAAAGTTGATGATTATAAGATTAACGCAAATGTTTTAAGCATGAAAGTTACCTGGCAGGCATTATTTTTTAAAGAAAAAGATTTAAGAACAATGATTAATTATTTTGTGTCAAATCATTATCCGGACTTAAAAAATTTCACTTTTAATGACAACATTACTTATCCCGAAGCCAGCCGCGTTGATTTTAAAAAAGGAGAATTATTTTTTACGTTTAATATCGATAAAAGCAATGCTTTGCCGGCCGATATTGACGGCTTAAAACAGGAATTGGCCGGACGCGATGAAACAGGAATGAGAACGATTATTTCTGACAAAACCTATATAAACAGCGCCGCTATTTCTCTTTGGCCGTTTTGGGTCAATCGCGCGCCAATCAACTTAAAAAAGATTAATATTACTATTGACAATTAATATTTCTTATGATAGATAATAAAAGATCAATACTTATAGGTTCTGTTATAGAGGCCTTACCAAATACAACATTTAAGGTTAAATTAGAAGACGACGCCGAAGTTTTAGCCCATTTATCGGGTAAAATGCGGCTTAATTTCATTCGTGTTTTGGTCGGTGATCGGGTGGAAGTGGAGTTATCTATAGATAAAACGCGAGGTAGAATAATAAGACGATTATAAAGGTTAAAGCGAGCAAGCGAGCTTTAACGGGCTGCCTGAAAATTTTTAGTAGCGAAGCGTGAAAAAAATTTTCTGTGAGCCCAGTGAACGTATAAAATTCATGAAAGTTCGGGCAAGCGTTAAAAAAATTTGCGCTAAGTGTAAAATTATCCGCCGCCAAAGGCGCCTTTATATTGTTTGTTCAAATCCAAAACATAAACAGCGTCAGGGTTAAATAATATGCCAAGAATATCAGGAACAAATATTCCGGAAAATAAAAAAATAATCGCCTCACTGGCGTATATTTATGGCATTGGCCGACCCTTGGCGGCTAAAATTATAAAACACGTTAAAATTGATTCAAATAAAAGATCCAAAGAATTAACCAATGAAGAATTGACGCGTTTAAAAGATTTTGTGGAAAAAAATTATAAAATCGAAGGAGATTTAAAAAGAATAATTCAGGGCAACATTAAAAGATTGAAAGAAATCAGCGCTTATAAAGGTTATCGTCATTTTAGAGGATTGCCGGTAAGAGGGCAAAGAACTAAGACAAATTCTAGAACAAGAAGGGGTAATGTGAGAAAAACAGTCGGCTCTGGCCGTAAAAAATCAGCGGAGAAAACATAATGGGAAAAAAGAAAATAAAAAAACAAACCGAGGCAGAGCTCTTGAAGGAAAGCGAAAAGTTAGGACAAGACCAGTCAAGTGTTTTTAGCCGTGTAGCCGGCCGGCAGATTGCAAAAGGAAAAATTTACATACAAGCTAGCTATAATAACACTACAATCGCGGTTACCGATGAAAATGGCGGAGTTTTAGCTTGGTCTTCGGCCGGAGCCCTCGGTTTTAATGGTCCTAAGAAGGCAACGCCTTATGCCGCCGCAAAGGTGGCAGAAGCGGTTTTAGAAAAAATTAAAAAAACCGGATTTTTAGAAGTTGAGATTTTTGTAAAAGGCATTGGTTCAGGGCGGGAATCGGCCATAAGAGCTCTGGCCAGCCATGGATTAAATGTTGTGTCTGTAAAAGATATAACTCCGATTCCTCACAATGGCCCCAGACCTAAAAAAGTAAGAAGAGTATGAGATATACCGGACCAAAAGAAAAATTATCAAGAAAAGTAGGGGAAAATCTCGGGCTTAAAGCCGAGAGGTCTTTTTCGCCAAAATCGTCTTTTTTAAAAAAACCTTATCGGCCGGGCCAGCACGGAAAAGCCCGTCGGCGGGCTTTATCCGAATTCGGATCGCAGCTTTTAGAAAAACAAAAAATAAAATTTACTTATGGCATAAGCGAGAAGCAGTTAAAAAAATGTTTTAATGAAGCAAAGCAGCGCAAAGGCATTACCGGTAATCTGGTGCTTAGCATATTGGAACGGCGTTTGGATAATGTAATTTACAGAAGTGGTTTTGCGAGCTCAAGAAGCATTTCGCGGCAGACAGTAAATCACGGTCATTTTCTGGTTAATAATAAAAGAGTTGCCATTCCGTCGTATCGGGTTGAAATCGGCGATATAATCAGTATAAAACCGCGGAGTAAGCCAAAGCAGATATTTTTTGATTTAATTAATAAATTAAAAAAACATGAAGCGCCTTCATGGCTCTTAATAGATAAAAAAAATTTAGAAATAAAAATAAAAGGCAATCCCGAAGATAATGATTTGCCAAAAAATTTCAATATGAATTCAATCGTCGCTTTTTATTCAAAATAAGATTATTAAAATATAAAATAATTTATGAACACAAACATTTCTTTGCCAAAAGCGCCAAAATTAATAGAACATATTTCCAAAAATAGAGCCGTTTTTGAAATAGAAGAACTTTATCCCGGATACGGCCTGACTTTGGGCAATGCTTTGCGCCGCGTAATACTGTCGTCTCTTTCCGGAGCTGCCATAACATCCGTAAAAATAAAAGATGTTAATCACGAATTTTCCACTATTCCGGGTGTTTTAGAAGATATTGTCGAGATAATTTTAAATTTAAAACAAATAAGATTTAAGGTTTATAGCGAGGGGTCGCAAACCATTATTTTAAAAGTGAAGGGCGAAAAACAGGTGTTGGCGGGTGATATAAAATTATCATCGCAAGTTGAAATTGCGAATCCCGACGCTTTAATTGCTACGCTTACTTCTAAAAACGCTTCTTTAGAAATAGAAATGCAGGTTGAAAAAGGACTTGGTTATTCTGAACGGGAAACTCGTAAAAAAGATAAACAAGAAATCGGCAGTATCGCGGTTGATGCTATTTTCACGCCCATTAAAATGATTAATTATGACAGCACAGATATGCGTGTTGGTGATAAAACTAACTACAATAGATTGAAATTTGATATTGAAACCGACGGTACGATAACTCCTACTGAAGCGCTTATAAGCGCCGCTCAAATTTTAATTGAGCAATTTCAAGTTATTACCACCGCTGTAAGTAAAATCATAAAAGCCGAGCATAAAGAAGAAATTAAAGAAAAATTAATTGAAAAAGAAAAAGAAGAAGAGGATACAACAAAAAGTAAAATAGAAGACCTTAAACTTTCAAATCGCACCCAAAATATTCTTTTAGAGAGCCGCGTAAAAACCGTTGCCGGACTTTTGCGGTTAAAAGAAAAAGATTTATTACAATTTGAGGGTTTGGGCAAGCATGCGGTAAAAGAAATAAAAAAAGCGCTTGGTAAACTTGGATTTACGTTAAAATCAGAGGAATAGGAAACACCATGAAACATTTAAGAAAAAATCGAAAATTCGGAAGACCGGCTGATTTCAGAAGAGCTTTTTTGTGGAATCTGATAAGCGATTTAATTTTAAAAGAGCGCATCAGAACTACCGAGGCCAGAGCTAAAGAAATTAGACCCATGATTGAAAAAGCTATTACCAAGGCAAAAGTTGATAATTTGGCAAACCGGCGATTACTCTTAAAAAAATTAAATTTAAAGCCAATTAATAAATTATTTAAAGATTTATCACCGCGTTTTGGGGAGCGAAGCGGCGGTTACTGTCGGATAATGAAACTGGAAACCAGAAAAAACGATGGCGCAAAAATGGTAATAATTGAACTTCTTAAAAATGGCAAATAAATCAAAAACTTATAACATTGACGCGAAGGGAAAATCTTTGGGCCGATTAGCCAGTGAAGTTGCGACTCTCTTAAGAGGAAAAAGAGAAGTAAATTATTTTCCTCATTTAGACCCCATGATAACGGTTAAGGTATCTGGTATAGATAAAATATTGCTAACCGGTAAAAAAGCAGTCCAAAAAATATATAGACACCACACGGGTTATCCCGGCGGTTTGAAAACAATCGGTTATCTTGAATTGACTAAAAAAGGCCGCGGCAGAGCTTTAAAACTGGCAGTTACAAGAATGCTTCATAAAAACCGGCTGCGCGCGAAACTAATAAAAAGATTAATTATCGAATAATATGCCGTTAAAAACCAAAACCACAAAAATAAATAAATACTGCGAGGCCGTTGGCAGAAGAAAAACGGCAGTAGCCAGAATTCGGCTTTGGCCAAACGACAGCAAGCAAGAGGTAATTGTGAATAATAAAAATTATACCGATTACTTTCCGGGGAAAGAAATGCAAGACGCGTTAGTAGAGCCTATTGCCAAAAGCGGGATTAAAAATTACAAAATTTCCGTTAAAGTTTTTGGCGGCGGTCTTAGAGCCCAGGCCTACGCTTCACGGCACGGATTAAGCCGAGCCCTTGTTTTGGCGCATCCGGAATTTAAAACTATCTTAAAAACATTCGGTTTTCTAACCCGCGATCCGAGGATGAAAGAAAGAAAGAAACCCGGACTCAAGGGAGCGAGAAGAGCTCCTCAGTGGTCGAAGCGCTAAAGGAAATTTATTATTCTATATTTATTTTATATAAAGTTGATTTTTCTGTATTGGTTTCAAAGAAATAAAGATCGGAATTTTTGATATCCCAAAAAATCGGTGGATTGATGTTTAAATAAAATTTAACGCTGTTCCGCTTGCCGCCGCGATTATCTCTTTCAGCAACCGTTAATTCGCCGCTGGTAAACCAAATGATGTGCTCAGAATCTTTAAGCCAATCAAAAAATAAAATTGGCGATTCCAATATAGCGATTATTTCTTTTTCCCCCGCTTTTTTAGATGGTTCTTCTTTTACGTCGCCCAAATACTCAATCCAAATCTTATTATCCGTGGCATAAAGCTTTTTATTTTTATCGGGAGATATTAATTCCGTGGAAGTCGCGACTTCAAGTTTTTCGTTTGATATTAATTGTCCTTTAGTATCATAAACCTTAACGTTGGCAATTCCGGTTTTTTTATTGCTTATTATTATTGTTTCATTATTAATTTTAAAATTTGCTATTTTTTGCGCCGATAACTGCGCTATTCTAACCTTTTTGAGCTCTAAGGGAAACAATGTTACGGAAAATAATTCGGTTACCAAGCCGTTTTTAACTTCAACCATTTTGTTCCACGGATAATATCCTTCTTTGTGAATAAAAAGATTATAATTTTTAGGGGCGAGATCGTCGACTAATTTTGTGTAATTTAAAAGGCCCGCGGTTGATCCGGTATATTTA
>Ga0209210_1001087_pt1 | contig 24344 bp, 28 predicted proteins | sample RifGroA1_FD_183991 | JGI IMG/M metagenome (GOLD analysis project Ga0209210, IMG submission 183991) | Contaminated groundwater microbial communities from Rifle, Colorado, USA - Rifle Groundwater A1 (SPAdes) (version 2) | ecosystem: Environmental > Aquatic > Deep subsurface > Groundwater >...
AGAGACTTTTCAAAAATTCTCTCTTTTTGCCAGTACGTTAGAACCTCCTCTTCAATTTCCGGAAAGTTCGGATGCGGATCAACTGGTTTAAATTTACCTTTGGTCATATTGAGAAACATTAAAGCAGACGTGATAACTTAGTTCAAGGAAAATTAGACGCTGAAAATTGAAAGCATCGCAATACCTATAAGGGTGATTAGAATTCCGGCAATTTGTTGTCGTGTGATCGGATCTCTGAAAATCAGATAGGCAAGTACTACAAATAGAGTTGGATATGATCCTGCAATCGGTGCGACAATAGAAGTTAAACTTTTTCCGATAGCGAAATTAAAACTAAACTCAGCAATACCAGTTAACAGAACGGTCAAAACAAGTGGTAGTAAAGCATTTTTATAATTAGGTTTGTTAATCTCAATCCTTTGCACCCTTGTGAAGAAAAAAACAAGTGGAAAAAGCAGGAAAGAAATATAGTTAGGCCAAAACCAACCAATTTGGCGTACTGGGATCTTGATGAAAGTGAAATAAATCCCCCAACAAAACATTGCTACTAAAGCAAGAAGTAGTCCCCTACCTACAACAAGATTTTTGGTTTTTAGACCTTTCAAATCAAATGTTGACAAAGTCAACCCAGTAAATATGGCTAGGATAGATATTAACTGTTGCGATGAGATTGTTTCCCTAAGGAAGATTAACGAGAGGATAACAACGAGAGCAGCAAAAGATGCAGTAACAGTACCAACAAGAGGTGCATTTTCAATTCTTAGAGCTTCGTTAAATGCAACAAAACCGACAAGAAGTAATATTCCTAGCCCAATATTGAGTAAAAGCAAGAATGGGTCTAAGTTTGAAAGGGCAGGTAGAGCAAAGGGAACGTAAGGGGCGAAAATTAAAACTCTTAAAATGTAGCTCCAGAGTGTTGTTGAGTAAGCTCCAATTTTCCTGGTAGCAATGGTACCAAAAACGTCACCAACTCCCCAACCTAAATAAGAAATTAAGGCAAAGATTATTGCGGGCATGAAATTATTCTAGCAGGGTTTTAGTTTTTGCTGGTACAATCACAGCTGGTATGAACCGTGAAGAATTTGAGAATTTGATTGAAGAATCACTGGAAAAACTCCCCGCATTTTTCAAGAAAAAATTAGACAACGTTGAAATCACAGTTGAAATTTGGCCAAAAGATAAAATAGCAAAAGGAAGATTGCTTTTGGGACTTTATCATGGAGTACCGAAAACCACGTGGGGAAGAAATTTGGCTGCAATTCTACCTGATAAAATCACCATATACATGGGCCCGATTCTCTGGATTGCAAGAGGGGATGAAAAAAGAATTAAGGAACTGGTAATTGATACTGTAACGCATGAAATTGCCCATCACTTCGGCATTTCGGATAAGCGCCTTGATGATTTAAGAAATAAATCCGGTTGATTACAATAAGGACAGTTCTTTTTTTTGTACTTTTCAAGGCTAAAATCTTAATCAAGAACTGTCCTTGATTAATTCAATACACTTTCTCGCCCTCGAGATAAACTGAAACTGTTGCGCTTTCGGAAACTTTAATTTCCCCCGAAAAGTCCTTTTGTGCAATTTGCTGTGTACAAACATCGCCGGGAGCAGGAACATCTATGCTCAAATCTATCCTTACTTGCTCTGGATATGATTCCATTATTTTTGTTTCCTGCTTCAGATCATGACACGGGCTTGGAACTTCAATAGTGCCTTTATATTTCAATAAATTGTCTTCGTAACTTTTTTGGAAAACAACATTGCTTTTAATAGGAGCTGGAGAAGATACAATTGCGCTTTTTTCTTTATAAACAATTGATTTCTGGTATTTAGCACCCAAGTAAAAGGCGGCGACAGGAAATGCAAAAAACAGCAAAATCGCAATAAATTTCGAATACCAGGTTTCGCGGTTAAACTTCATATAAAAATCTTAACATGCTAAGTTAAATTTGAAAAAGCCCCCTTCTTCCTCTATCTCAATATCTTTTCTTGACATCCTGTCCCATTTTACTTTAAACGGGATCGTTGCTGGCTGTGTTGAAAAACAGTTCGGTAATGGTAAAACTCGTCTAGATTTTTATGTTTACAATCCGACAAGAAATTTTGGAGTAGACGTTTTATCTTCAAACCACTTTCATAACTTTGTGGATAATATTAATCACAAGATAAAGAGATACGAGGACTTTTCAGAGCTTTTTTATATTGTAGTTTTCGGTGATTTTACACAGGCAAGCATAGATAAATATGTTAAAAATAGAAAAAGCGCCTTACCTTCAAAATGTAAAATTGTTACATTTGAGGAATTTCAAACTATTATCTCAAGTTTTAAATCCTACAAGATACCAATTCCAGAAGTAAACTAGGATATTATTCCAAACGAATAGGACTAGCGCGGTTTAATTATCTAATTTCGAATTAGCCTTGAAATTAAAAATATTGAAAAATTGTCAATTTAAGAATTTAGCCCTTCGGCAAGCTCAGGATCTATGACCTCAACTTCCATACTCTAATTATTCTGTGGCTTGATTAAATCAAATGGATTTATCGAAGAGGATTTAGAGTTTTTATGTCTTTCATGGAAAAGTGCTTAGTATTCAAGGTAACTAGTGTTAGATCGTTAACATTGGCACAACCTGCAATTAAACAATCATCTAGGGTGAGATTTTTTAGTTGTTTTTGATAGTGCTGGCAGTAAAGACCAGCAATCTTTGCTGTTTTTTGATCCAAATCGAAAATAATATGTAGGTTTAAAAAATCTTCTGTAGTTGATAATTCAGACGGAAAAATGTTTCTGAAAATTTCTGCAATTGAAATAACGGATATTGCAAGATGTGATTCTTCTTTAAGCTTTGAGACTTTCTCTTTGACTTCTTTTTTGCCTCGCAAAACCCAAATTAAGACATCTGTGTCTAGGAGAAACATTGTTTAGAATGTTCGTTGGTTTTTAAGGCGACTTTTAGTAACCCAATCTATTACTTTTTTCTTTGTCGCCCATTCGGGATGGTTTTGAGCAGTAAAAATACCGCTTGCTTTGTTGAGTGCTTTTCCGTACGCGTCTTTATCAAAAACTGAGGATTGAGTGATTTGGGCAATAGTCTTATTCCTTTTTTTGTCGCGAATAAGCACGCGATGCCCTTTTACTACTTTATCCAAATAGCCAGAAATATTGTTTCTCAACTCGCTTACAGATACTGTTAGATTCACAATTTTATATTAGTACATTATGTACAAATAGTCAAGAAATATGGGATAGATTATCGAATTTGCCTCAAAAACGTGGGGATTCCTAAGTCGTCTACCCTATTTATGTTCAAATTAACAAGTACTTCCTAAGAACCGATTTTGCGATTCTTGGGTCATCAAAAGGCAATTAAAGAATACTTAATATCGGAGAAAATAGCAACTTAATTTTAGTCTTGTCCGCTTTTAAGTCGAGGTCCAACTTCATTTGTCATTATTGACTTAAGTTCATTGGCGTTAGCTAATGTCGGTTCAGCGTAAATTACCAAACTAACTTTCTTAATTTTTGATTCAGGATTTATCTCTCTAAAGTAATCTCTTATGCCCTTGACTGTACCAGAGATGGAGTCGGCCATACTCATACCCCAAACTCCTGTTCCCATCGCTGGGAAAGCTATAGATTCTGCATCCTCGGCTTCGGCAACTGCTAAGACACTTGCAACGCATTGCCTCACGACATCCTCATCGCATGGCGGATCTTTATCAACTCTCATATTATTTACGTGAATAATTGTTCTAATTCTTTCCAAACTGCCGCTTGTGGTAGCTGTGGCAAAACCTAAAGGCACTCCTACATAATTTCCATCTGTTGAGAAACATCTTTGGGATTACCTGCCAAATAAGCCTTCGCTTTGGATTCAGCTTCGTCAAATGTTGCCATGCCTGCTTTTTGGGCAATTGCAACTTGAACCCCGCCAAATCCCGCATATTCAAACCCTGGGTTAGCTGGACAGACAATGGCATCTGCATCAACTTCCGTTAAATCTCCTAGGGTGATCCCAAACTCCACGCCTCTTCCATTAACTTCGATCAGGGCTCTTAGGGCCTCTGACGTAATTACTGAATCACTTTTTAATGTTATTTCTGTTCTTTCAAATTCTGCCATGGATGTTTAAATGAAGTTTATTAACGAGTCTTTGGTGTACCATCCCAATTGTAATTTGCATTCTGCCATAATTCGCCTGATTTCCCCTCAACCCTAACAATGTCATCATATCCTGCTGTAAAAGGCCTTCTGACTCTATCTCTTCTACCTCTGTCAAAGTCATCATCAGCTTCTTGATAGAATTGACATCCGCCCCCTCCCATACTATAAATTCCCCTTGGAAAGCTTACTTCCCAGATGTTATTCGGTAGCGATCTCCACTGTTCTGGTGGAATTGAATATCCAGGCTCCCGATCGAAAAGAGCCGAAATGGCCACTTTAGCTTCATTTGTCATGTAAATTGTAACCCCAGGGGCTTTGCTATAATTGTCGTTTGCACGGCCTTCAAGTCTTTTTGCTCCATATTCTTGCACTGCCCTTGATACTTCTCTCTCTATAATTTGCTGGGCAACGCTTGGGGCTACCAAATCTTGATGTCTGCCAAGAAGTTCTTTAACTCTATTTTCAGTATCATTTGCCACGCTTTCAGTTTGGCCCTTCAATAAATCAGGTCGTGGTGAGAACTGTTCAGATGTCATGATAAGGGTGAAGAATACCAAAATCTATCTCAAATGTCAACTATAGGACTGCATTTGGGGATTCGGTGGTCTTGTATTTTTAATAAGCGTCGCACAATAGGTAAAGAGCGACGTTGATACCCTAGCTTCAAATTAGCTTCAAAAATGAAATGGTGACAAAATTGTCATTTTCGGAATTTAGCCTCAACTCCCCTACTCAGACTATCCTGTAGTTTCGTTTTCACGGAAGCTTATCTTGGGTCTGATTAACCGACTCTTTCTCTTTTCTCGCATCATTTTAACCTTCACTGTTTCAACCTCTGGTTTTGCTTCAACTTTCTGGAAAGTCTCGTAAGCTTTTTTAATAGCGTCGGATATTCTTCTCTCATAAAATTCAGCATCTTCAATTGTTTTTAATCTGTTGTCCCTATAAGGATCATAGTGGAGTATCAAATTTCTGCATTCCTGATAAGTGGAATAAATAACGTGAGGTATAGTTTTATCCCTAGCCTGATCCTTTAAGGCTCTAAAAATTGCATTGTTACCCACAGGATTAAAATATCTACTTATGGAAATATCAGGATTTTCCTGAAGATCAGCTTCATTAATAAACCCAGCTCTAACTAAAATTTTCTTTAGAACCCCTTCATATGCTTTGGCAAGCGGCAAAACCATACATGAGTAATCTGATAGATTGGGAGCATATTCCGAACTGAATCTATCCCTTAAACTGAAATAATCATTATAAATCTCATAAAGTATCTCGAAGTCAGGACCAAGAAATTTTTCAAAATCTTTCGATAGCCATTGTACTTCGTATAAATCCAATTCTGAATTGTAAAAAAAATGAAAAATCTTTTTAATCTTAGCTTTAGGGTTAATCATTAACAAATTATATGAAAAGTAAGAAACGATCAAAACAGCGACTAAAGACGGAATTTTTATTATTAGGGGCTTAAAAACTAAATTCAAAAGAAAGCTTAATATAATTACAAATAGAAAAAGAAGGCCAATTACAAAAATTTTGTAAACCTTATACGCTCGCAAAGGCTCTTCTTCTATATACTTTCTAAGAGTCATATGTTTTAGGCTCAGTTATAGCACATTTTGCTTCCCAATGTTAGCGCACTTAGGACTTATTTTCTAGAGACTGAGGAAGAGTTTGAGCCGATATTTTATAGTGGACCGAGCCGTTTTTAACTCCCAAACTTGCTATCGTTCGCAGCCGACCCCGTCATGATTCCCGTCAAAATTATGCGGGTCAGGTGGCAATACTTTGAAACGCTTATAGGAAACGTCCTTGCAATCCAAGTCTGGCGGCGGCGGCGCAATACAAACAGTTGGATAAGACGAATCACATCCACTTCTGGCTGATGAGCTGTTTGGTTGGGTGGTCGGACTAGGGCTGGAGACTACTGTTTTAGCAGGGCTTGGTGATGGGCTGGGACTTGAAGTTAAAGGACTAGGAGACGGTGTCGGCGAATTCTCTGGACTTGGACTAGCTATCTCTTGAGTAGCCGTTTCTCCCTTCACTTTCGAGCCACTTTTTTCGTTCGGTGGGGCGGTAATACCAATCAAGACAAACAGAATTATTAAAATTGCTCCCAACCCTAAACTGCTCTGTTTCCTCGAAAGTTCCCTCTTAATTATGCGGTTTAACAACCCAGGTTTAACCAAGCTGACAATCAAAAGGACAAGGGTTATCAAGAGAAGTAAGGCAAGTACACTCGACATTTTAAAAGGCCGCCCATCGGCAGCCCGAGTAAAATATATGCTTTTGGGATTTAGAAGTCAAAATATCGGTGTGGGGGGCATAACTCTTGAGACCAAAGAGGTTTTCTTGCCTGCGGCGGTGGCGGTGAAAGCCTGATTTCGGTCTTGCCAGTGCTGGAGGTCATTTTAAACTTTTAAAGCCGTTTGGACCCTCCGTCAGGAAGCTAAACAACGTCAAGTACAAGAGACCGAGGAAGAGTTTGGGCGATATTTGCTTGATATTAATACCGATCATTGTTATGATTCTCACACCTGCCTTAATGCAGGATGTTCAGGGATTTTTATTTTACTCTTAACTTCGTCAGGGAATATATCACACAAAATAATTTGTTGGATTTATACCAACAGTTGATTTCGGCCTTCCAACAGCTCCAAAGTAACCAAAACGAGGAAACAGAAAAAAATTTTCAGGAATCAAAAGGTAAACTAGTCGAGACACTGTCGTTAATTAATTACTCATCTTGGCCTCCACACAAAATTAGCATCTTAAAACATGTAGGAGCCACAGAATTGCTCGGCACTGAGGCAATAAGCAGGCTGGAAAATATTTTTCAGAAAAATATAGGGAATCCCAACATGACTGTTCAAAGCTTGGAGCAATTTCGGTCTGAAACAAACAATCTCCTATCCAAGACTCAACAACTAATAGACTTGCTTAATCTAAGCAGTGAGGAAAAAGCCCCAGAAAATGGAAGGAAAGTTGTAGAAGTTGCTTTTCAAGACGAAGCCTCTCTCGATAACTTTTGGGAAATTGAGGACAGAGCAAAAGATTTCAGATATATAATTCGAACAGTTACTCGACTGACAGGAGTTGACTTTAAAACTGTCAAAATCGTTTCTATAAGCACGGCATCAGACCCAATAACTATGGCGCTGGATCTCGTGCAAAAGTCGGCAGGTGCATTCATTGCAGTCGCAAAAGCTGCGGCAGAGGTCAAAAAATTAAAAGATTTATTTTTAGGAAAAAAGATAAAGGCAAAAGAATTAGGTTTAAGAAGCGAAACAGTTGAGATAGTTTTAAAAGACCTAGAAGAACAAAAAGGTGCTGAACACAAAAAGAAAATCGGAGAATTATCTGTATCCATTACAAAAGAGTACATGGAGAAAAAGAAAGGCATAAATGACCAGCACGAAATAGAAAATATGGTCGGAATTGCATTAGAAAAGATGTCCAATTTGGTTAATGATGGCGTCAGAGTATTGGATCCAGCCGAAGTGAAACCAGTAGGCGAACCTGACCAAGCTGTTCTAGGAACTATGTATTCTGAAATAAAAAAAATTGAGCAAGAAATTAAACCCTTATTGCTGGAAGAAGGTAAGGAACGGAAGCAACAAAGAGAGAAAAAAATGAAGAAAGATTTAAAAGTTAATAAAAATTCGGCTAAAAAACACAGACACTCAACTGAGAAGGAAACGGTTAAAGCAAAACCTTAGAAATTTTTACAAATTGTAATACTCTCAGCAGGAAATTGCATTCTACAATAGGTATCACTTGACCTCTTTGACGTTTCTCAAAAAATCTAAGACGGTACAATTTAAGTATAAAATCAGTAATTTTGCGCCAAAAACAGTAAAGAGACAGTAATAAAAGCAGTAATAAAATTGAAATAAAAATATAACATTGGGAAAAGCATGATACTATCTGGTATTTTTTTGTGAAAAAGACAAGAGAAACCTCAAAAAGGCAATAATTTGACGGAATTCGAGGCTAAGAGGCCCCCTGGGTACAAAATCTGGACCGTTTGCCGAAATCGATTACGGTTGGCGGTTCAAAAACACGACGGTACAAGTTAGAGCCCACTCTGCTAAATCTATAAAGCCAATTCTTTACAACGGGAAAGTTTTTACCTGTCTTCCCAAGAAAATCCGCAATTTCTGCAAACATTAAGGGTTTTTGGTTGTTTGGCCAAAAGCCCAAGCGGGCCAAACAGTAAAAAGGCGCTTCCTGGCAAGGCCTGTTTCATTAAGCTTGGTTTTACCTTATTTAAGTTTGTACTGTCACACCTTGGACACTTTTTGGAAAAAACCAATAAAGAGAAAAGGCCTCCAAATGGTTTGTTTTTTAGTTCTTTTTGCTTAAGCTCCTTGCGTCGGTTGACTTCTTCTACTTGTCTAGCCAACCAATCCTTTAAAGACATAATAGCAAACAAACTTTATTACAGAACTCAAAAATAATCAAGCGTGAAGTTGTAGCTAGACTCACACAAATAGTAGCCGCACAGATAGTGTGATTTAGGAATAATTGGCCTAATGCGTAAGAGCGAACTGAAGGCACTGGCCGAGAAGATTAAAAAGCTAAGAAAAGTAAAGCGGATGACGCAAGTTGAACTTGCTGTAGCAATAGGTTTGAGTCCAAGCTACGTCGCAGCCATCGAGCAAGCCACCCGCCAACCGAGCTTAAAAACCCTCAAAAAGCTTGCAAGAGTTCTGGGGACAAGGGTCACAGACTTGATTGATTTCTAGCTGAAATTTCATTTTACAAGCTGTAGATTAGGTTGTTGTGACAATCACAATATTGACAGCACTTAACTCTTAATGTAAGATACTTTTAGGACTTGAGTAGTGTTTTCTCTCGGTCGCAGCGTTTGCTGGCGACCGTTTTTTTTGGCAAAAATATGGGGAGGAAAAAGTATCGGCACCCTCCCCTGCCGATATTTTTTATGAGAATCAATAGACGAAAGAAAGCTAAACCAAATTTCAGAGGCTTCCTTCCATTCCATCGAACTGACAAGGAATTGATAAGCCACGGGGGACCAGCACTTCTTGGTGCATATTACGCCTTCGTATCAGAAGCGGATTGGGACCCAAGGCGTGAAACTGTCGGCTGCATTCTAAAGACTGATGGAGAAATTGCCGAAAGTTGGGATTGCAATACATCGACTGTTGCCCGATATCGAAGAAAGCTTATTGATCATGGCCGATTAGAAATCGAGTCCAGTGGATACTTGAGAGTCAAGAATTTTGAAAGATTTGATCTTTCTGTTGCCCACAAGCTCGCCAAATACAAATCTGCGAATGTGCAAGAAGAAACTGCAAAATTGCAAGAAATCTTGGCAGAAATGCCAGATAAGACTGCAAAATTGCAAGAAAATCGTGGCTATAATTGGCCTAAAGACTTTAAGAGTGCTTCTCGGGGTGATATGGGTATTGATCTAAGTGGTATTTATCTTGAAGACGAAACTAGTGGGCAAAACGATGAGACAGAAGATTTATTGTTGGACATACCAGTCTAACTCAAAATAACTCTTGCGAGGAAAGAGCAAGGGAGTAGTTTGTGGTGGTATAAGGGATTGGATTTTATATTCAGTCCCTTATTGATTTTTTGCCTGCAACGAAAACATTAGGCCGTTTTCTCTTACTGAAATGTCGAACTTAAAGCGGGAGTCGTTTTCCAGATGGAAATTTTCCAGGGTTTCTTTGATTAACTTTACTATTTCGTGAGGATTGACGTTTTTTTGCATTAAGGGATGCCTCATGGCTGCTCTTTGAAGTGTCTTGTCCGCCAAGTGGGCGTAGGTTGAAAAAGTGGTCCTGATGTCTCGATGACCAACTAATAATGCAACTTGCTCTATAGGCACACCGATTTCAAGCAAGGTCGTGATGAATGAATGTCGAAAATTGTGCGGAAACGTCCGTTTAGTGACGCCAGCCGCCCTTGCACGCCTCTTCAAATCAGCACTATAGTCGGAGACTTTAATCTGATTTTCTACAGCGTTGCGAAAGACGTACGCATCTTGACTCCAGCCTTCTGTCATCTTTTTGAGATTTCCAATAAGAGGCTCTGTAAAATAGACCGTTCGATTTTGATTTGTCTTCGTTTCAGTGAATGTAGCCTTGCATGCACTTAGATCTAAATGCTTAATTTTTAGATTCGCTGCTTCTGAATACCTACAACCAGTATATGCCAAAAACATTGTCATCGTTACATACCGAAAATTCAGAATTGAAACATCTCTGCCTCTGAAATTGCCATAGTTGAGGGTGATATTTAAAATTTTCTCAATTTCCTCTGGCGTAAACACGACGATATCGGCTCTGTTTTTCTTAAACGACTTGAACCCATCAAAAAAATCAGAAGGTAATCCCCTATCCTTGCAGTAGTCACGGAAGTGACGGAAGGCGAAATTATAGGTGTTTAAACTATTATTCCGCAATCCATTTTGTTTTAGTTCTAAAAAGAATTTCTCGACGTTTTCTTTGGTAAGCTCCTTGCCAGCAAACCAAGCCTTGATGATCCGAAAACGGCTCATGCAGTGTCGTATGGTTTCAGGCGCTAGATTTTGCTTTACGGTAATGAAAGACAAAAAGTCTTTTTCGTCGATTTGCATACTCCCCTTGGGGGAGTAGCTTGTGGTTGTGAAGAATTCTTGCGAGAAATTCCAACTATTATTGTACCAATTTTATTTGCAAAAAGCAAGCGTTTGGCCTATTGCAACAACCTACTTCGACAACTACAACTGTCAGCTGCTCCCCTTCCCTTCTGAGAAAGGAGATGCTATTTTAAAGACAAATGCACCTTAACCTTCAGTGCTTGATTAAATTTGAAATCCTAAATAGAGGTTATCTTATCTGACGCAGGAATGTGGGGATGTCGAATTCGTCTTCGTCCATTTGGCCATCTTTGCCTTCTTCTTTTTCAATATACTCCTTCATCTCCTGATCCTGCGGAGGCGTATAGCCAAATTGCTGTCTTGTCTGATCAAATCCGGTGGCAATAACGGTTACTTTTACCTGGTCTATCAGCTTTTCGTCAATCGTTGCCCCGAAAATAATCTGGGCGTCCGGATCCGACTGCTGGGTAATAACTTTTGCGGCCTCGTCTATTTCTGACATCGTCATGTCTGCTCCGCCTGTGATGTTAAACAGCACCCCTCTTGATCCTTGAATGGATGAATCAAGAAGCGGTGAGGAAATGGCGGCACGGGCTGCAGTTGCGGCGCGGTTTTCGCCCGATGCCGTACCAACACCCATTAAGGTAGAGCCTGCTGCTGTCATTATTGTCCTGACATCCGCAAAATCCACGTTAATCAAACCCGGAACTACGATAATATCGGAAATGCCCTGCACTCCCTGCGAAAGAACGGAATCGGCAAGTTTGAAAGCTTCAATCAAAGAAACATTTTTGTCGACTACCTCAAGAAGCTTTTGGTTGGGAATCACAATTAATGTATCGACTTTCTCGCGCAGATCATCAATACCCTCATCTGCAACAACCATTCTTCTGGTACCTTCAAAGGCAAACGGCTTGGTAATTACCGCCACTGTCAAAATCCCCAGCTTTTTGGCAAGATCGGCAATCACCGGGCCGGCACCGGTTCCGGTACCTCCGCCCGAACCGTAAGTTAAAAACACCATGTCGGCGCCGACAATGACTTCCTTGATACGCTCCAGTGACTCTTCTGCCGCCTGCTTGCCGACTGCAGGGTCTGCTCCTGCTCCCAAGCCTTTGGTCAAATTGTCCCCTATTTGGACTTTGGTTTGGGACAACGACGCCAGTAAATGCTGCTGGTCGGTATTGACCGCCACAAAATCAACTCCCTGAATCTGCGACTGGGAAATCATCGAATTTAGGGCATTTGTTCCGGAGCCGCCGATTCCTAAAACTTTAATTTTTGCGAATTTGTTAACGTCGGGTTTGATTAGCATTTCAGGTTGATTTATATTCGCTGCAGAAAACCATAGCCTGCCAGGCGTTGTATGAATACCGCATATGCGAATACATACTTTCGAGGGATAAAAGCAAACATATTATGGTTTTTGCAACTCATGTAAACTTAAAAACAATACCGAGTGCTTTTAGTCCTCGGAAGTTTATAGAGGTATAAGTTGCGCGCGTGACAATTTAACACACAAAAAGGCAATTTTCAACCCGGAAGGCGAAGTTTAGGGAAGCAATGATTTAATGAAACCAATACCTTTCGATACTATTCCTTTAATTTCTACCCTGCCGACAACAGGAAGCCTGATATCCTCCTGCTGATAATCGGTCCCGTAAATGACTAGTCCAAGGGCGGTAGCATACTCGGGTGAGGATATTTCATCCACCAGGCCTGTAGCATTTTGGGGTATGCCGATTCTTACCGGCATAGAAAGTTCCTGCTTTGCAAGTTCCGTAATGCCAACCGTTAACGACCCGCCTCCTGTTAAAACAACTCCGGAAGGCGTAAGCCCTGTGAAATTCGATTTTTGTATCTCAAGTTTAACCATGTTTAATATTTCCCTGAGCCTCGGCTTGATTATGCCTTCAACCAAAGTTTTTTTGGAGACATGTTTCAAATCCTCGGCAATCGAAAGGCCGGCAATGTCAAGATCGTCCGGCTCCTTTTTTTCCGAGGGCTCACCGTCTTCTTTGGGCTCAACGGCAATTTTAGGAGGTTTTGAAAGCGCCAATTTTATTTTTTCTGCAGAGTCCAACGATACCCTCAGCCCAATTGCCAAATCATTGGTTACGTTTCGGGCGCCGATTGGCAAAACCGCGCAGTGAGCCGGCGCACCGTCAACAAAAATGCAGACATTGATCGTCCCCCCGCCAAAATCAATTAAAATTACTCCGAGTTCTCTTTCCGTGTCATTTAAAACCGAATATGCCGATGCCAAACCCGCAAAAACTACCCCTTCTACGTCAATACCCACCTGCGTTATGCATTTGGCAATATTTCGCAGTGCCGTAGTTGCTCCCGTTATAATGTGAGTTTCAACTTCCATTCTTACACCGGTCATGCCAATTGGGTCTTTTATTCCACTTTGGGAATCCACAACAAAATACCTTGGAATCACATGCAGAATGTCCCTTGATGACGGCAGTGAAATAGCCCGGGCCGCCTCGACCACCCGGGTTACGTCCTCCGGCGAAATTTCGCCGCTTTGGTCGGAAACCGCAACGACGCCTTTGGAATTTTGGGATTCAACGTGAGAACCGTCCACAGAAACAAATGCCGTCCCAATAGAATACCCGGCCATTCTCTCGGCAGCCTCAACCGATTGGGCAATTGAATGGACGGCCTCATCAATGTCAACCACCTGCCCTTTTCTCAGGCCCTTTGCTGGATAACTGGCAACCCCGATGATATTGGGAGTAAAATCTTCGCCTAAGGTGGCCACAACGGTTGCAACTTTTGACGACCCGATATCTATTCCGACAACTACTTTGTCTTTCGGCATTTGTTATTTGTAGGTTATAACCGGCTTTGCAAACCTCAAGTCGATTTTTTCAATTTTTGACGGATCTATTTTAGACTCAGATAAGATAAGCTGTAAAGAATCAACCTGAACATTTGCATCTTTTTCTGAAGTAAAAATCACCGCCTTGTTTTCTCTATTATAAACAGAAATCATTGCAGGGTTTAAAATACGAATGCTTGTTGCCACAAAATCGGTTTTTTCAATTTGCGAAATGAGGCTTAGGGAATAGACAATAGTATCATCTTTAATTCTTTCGCCTGCTCTTAATTCAGGTTCTTTATCGAAAAAAATGGTAGGCAAATTCCCCTGATTTTGGTTTTCAAGTACGAATCCGTTTTCTGTAAGATAGATATTTTTATCTCCAACTTTTACCAAAGGACGGTCAGCCTCAACTGCGATTAACAAAGTGCTTGGGTATTTTTTTTGAACAGTCACATTTTTTACGCATTTATAGTTATTTGCAATTGTTTCCTCTGCCTGCTTTGATGAAACTATAAAGATATTTCTCCCTCTAAATTGCCCTTGAATGGCACTTTCTTCAGCACATTCCTTGCCCCCGGCAACCTCAATATTTTCTATTTTGAATAGGGAAAAAACAGATAAGGATGCCGAAACTATTAAAAAGATAATCACCAAAATAAATTTATACATTTGTATCTTTAGCGTTTTTTAAGACGGAGATGTATTTTGCCAGCTTTTGGGAAGCACCGCTTGGAAGATCTTTGACAAAAAGTTCGCCTTTCCTTTTATACTTTTGATAGTTTCCAGAAATGTTCGCAACTGCCTTCTCTACATTTTCTATATTGAGATCTTTTTGGTTTATAACTTCCGCCAAACCTGTTTTTTGTAAAAGCATGGCATTTTTTTCCTGTTCACTGCCTGAAGAGACCGGCAAAGGAATTAAAATGGCGGGTTTTTTAATTTGAAGGATCTCCCAGCAAGTATTGGCGCCCGATCGGGAAATTATCAAATATGCACCATTTAAAACAGCGCCGATATCTTCAGGTTTAATAAGCTCCAAAGCTAAATAATTTTTTTCTCCAATTGACTCGGCCTTTTTTAAATCTCCTTTAAAGTTTGCAGTTCCTACCTGATGGATAATTTGGTAATCTTTGATTTTTTTTACCCATTCGAACGTAAATCGATTCAAAACATGAGAACCCTGATTCCCGCCCGTTATATAAATCGTCTTTTTTTTATTTGCTAAAAATTGAGCGATTTTTTCGTCCTTTGCCTTTTTGTTAAAAATCGCCTTTCTTGTTAAATTGCCAATTAATTCAACTTTTTCGTTATCAAAATAGTTTTTCGTTTGCGGCCATGTAACAAAAACTCTTTTGGCAAAAAGAGAATTTATTCTTGTTGCAAGCCCCGGAATTATGGTCTGCTCGTGCGTAATTGAATCAATTCCCAAAAGCCACCCGCAAAAGACAACCGGAAGCGATAGAGAACCGCCAAAAGAGACAATAAGGTTCGGACGTTCTGTGAGTAAATAGAAAAAACTCTGCAAAAACCCGATTGGTACTTTTGCCAATGCTTGTAAAGTATAGGCACTAAGTACCCGCTGGAGTCTGCCGGCCACAATCCAACGTGATTTGATGTTTTTTTGGGTAATTTGCTTATATTCTGCGGAAAAGTTCCCGGAGCCTTCTGTCGTAAATTTACGGCCAAAAAAAATTATCTTAATATCCTTGCTTTTTTTAAATTCCTCTATCAAGGCATACGCCGGAGAAAAATGCCCGCCGCAAATTACTATTTTCATTGTGTCCTTTTAATGTTAATCAAAATGCCGATTGAAGCCATAGTTACAACCAAAGACGAACCTCCGTGGGAAATAAAGGGAAGGGGAACGCCGGTTAGCGGAACGAGTGCAACATTTGATGCAATATTAAAAAGGCTCTGGACTGCAATTAGGCCTGCGATGCCGGCCGCAAGTACCCTGCCTTCGATATTTTCGGCTTCTTTGGCAATAGTAATTGCTTTGGCAATAAGAAAAAGAAAAACAGAAATTAAAAAAAGTGCGCCGACAAATCCCAATTCCTCCACAAAGATTGCAAAAATCGCATCGGTTTGGACTTCTGGAATGAATGCAAATTTATATCTTGAGGCGCCGATCCCTACACCAAAAAGGCCGCCGGATGAGATCGCTGATAATATCTGATTTATATGATACGAGGCGCCTTGCGGGTCGTACGACGGATCAAAAAAAGACTTCAATCGCTCTATTCTGTAAGGGGCGGCCAAAATCGATATGACTGCAGATAAGGCAAACACCGGGATTGCAAAAACAAAATGCCACAAGGGTGCTTTTCCTATGAAATAAATTATCAAGCTTATTGCGCCTACAATAATCGCAGTGCCTAAATCCGGCTGAAGAACAATCAATCCCAATACAGCAAGCGCGGGCAGGAAAAAAACAATGAAAACGTCAGAGAGTTTAAATTTGAGATTCTCAAACTTTGCAATGATCAAGCTTAAATACAAAATCAGGCTTAATTTAGCAAACTCGGAAGGCTGAAAGGTAAAACCGCTAACCGAAATCCAACGCCGGGCGCCGTAAATTTCCGAACCTATTTGCGGAATTAAAACAGCGATCAATAGAATTATTGACAAAAACAATACGAACGGACTTGCCTTGAGTAATTTCTGATAGTTAAAAAAACTAAAAAAGACAAGCGCTCCCAATCCCAAAAAAACCCAGATAGCCTGATTTTTGAAGTAATAAAGTTTGTCTCCAAAATCCCTGGCTGCTGCAACTACCGAAGCGTCATAAATCGTCAGCAAACCAACAATAACCAAAACCGCCGTTGCAGAAATTAGCCAATAGTCAAAATTATTTCTTTGTTGTTTTGCTTGTGTTTTTGAAGATATCATTTATTTTTAAGTTTTTTAACCTCTAGAGTAAACTTTTCCCCTCTCTCCTTATAGTTTTTAAACATGTCAAATGATGCGCATGCAGGCGAAAATAAAACGATTTCACCAGGCTTTGCAATTTTAAAGGCAATCCTTACAATTTCTTTCATATTCTTTGCTCCCTTTAAAATCGGGCCTTTAAAGTTCCCATTTTCTTTAATCGAATTCTCAATCCTTTTGGCTTCTTGACCAGTTAAAATCAAAGCCGCAATTGACGAATCGTGAGCTATCTTTTCAGCAAGATTTGAAAAATCAGAATTTTTCGAAGATCCTCCCAGAATTAAAATTTTTCTCTGTCTAAAAGAATCAATAGCCGCAATTGTTGTTTCCGGAACGGTAGAGAATGAATCGTTATAAAATTTTATTTGACTTTTCTCTCCAATTAGCTGAAGCCGGTGTTCTAAACCCTTAAACGTGGTAAGTACTTTTAGAATATCGTCGTTTTTGACTTGGAAGATTTTGGCAACGCAAACTGCCGCAAGTACATTCTGAAGATTATGTTTGCCTGGAAGTTGAATTTTTGCGATATCACAAATTTGCTCCACTTGCCCAATTTCTGAAATTATCTTTTTGCCCTTAAGATAGACTCCACTCGTGCGTCTTATTGTTGAGAAATAATATATTTTCGACTTTATTCCAGTGGTAATTTTTGCGGAATTCTCAAAATCAAAATTTACAACCGCAAAATCATCTTTTGTCTGGAATGAAACAATAGGTCTTTTGGCATCGACGTACTCGTCCTGATCCTTATGCCAGTCAAGATGCTCTGTTGTAACCATCAATATTACCGCCAAATGGGGACTTTTTTTAAGATCCAAAAGCTGGAAGCTAGAAAGCTCTAAAACGGCAAAGGATTCTTTTTTTAGTTTTGGAAGAATACCCAAAGCTGGCATCCCAATGTTCCCTGCTAGAAAAACGTCTTTAAATTTCTCTTTTAAGATTTTGTAAATAAGCGTCGCTGTCGTTCCTTTGCCTTTTGTGCCGGTAACTGCGATTATCGGGCACGGGCACTCATCGAAAAAAATATTTGTTGGCGACGTAACTTGGGTCTTTTGGCCTAAAAGCTCTTTTATTTGCGGCGAATCAGGTCTTACTCCGGGCGAGCGCACTATGACATCAACATCAAGGCCTTTTGGCATATGGTTTTCCCAAAAAAAATTTATGCTTTTAATTTTCAATTTTTTCCATAAATCATCCTCGATCTGCTCTTTTGATTTTTGGTCGACTATAAAAATTTGGTTTCTTGCTCCAAGATAATTAGCGCAGGATACACCCTCGATGCCAAACCCTACTATTGCAATCTTTTTATTTACGATCATAGAAATTATATCTGGGCGAATTCGGCCTGTACTTTATATTTTAGTAGTTGTGAGGCCACTTGTGAAAATTCTCGAGGATTCCCCGTTGTAAAAAAAGTTTCATTTATTCTTTTTTTTGTATTGCTGTGTGAATTTTCCAAGAGTTGTTTGGTTCGCTTTGCAATTGCTTTGCCCGAATCAAGAATTTGAATCTTCGAACCTACCCGCACCTTTATTTCCGCCTTTAAAAACGAATAGTGAGTACAGCCAAGAACTATTGTATCTGCGCCAAAATCACAAATCTCCTTTGTATACTTATCCAAAAGGGTTTTAATAGTTTTTTGATCCAAAGTTTCTACAGCATCCTCCAAACCTTTACAGCCTAAAAGCATAACTTCCTTGCCTTTTGCAAATTTTTTGACAAGATTTTTCAAATACGTGCTTTTGGCTGTTGCAGGCGTGGACATTATAGCTATTTTATTGTTTTTAGTGATACCTGCCGCAGGTTTAAGCGCCGGTACAACTCCGATTATCGGAAGATTGAACTTTTGCCTTAGATAGTCCAATGCATAACATGTGGCTGTATTGCATGCAATAACAAGTAAGCTAATATTTCTGTAAAGCAGAAATTTTACTACTCTCTCAGAAAGATTCTGAAGCTCTTTTTGAGTTTTTCTCCCATAAGGCATATGCGCTTGGTCTGCCAAAAAAATATACTCCTTGTCGGGAAGTAACTTTTTTACTTCTTGGAAAACGGAAAGCCCTCCGACACCGCTGTCGAATAATCCTATAGGGCTATTTTGATTTTTATTCATCAGAAAAAAGAGATCCAAAGCCCCAAAATCGCAAATATTACCTGAGCAAGTAAAAACCTGAAAACGATTTTGGGCTCTTCCCAACCTTTATGCTGAAGCCAAAGATGAATTGGCGCAACCTCAAAGAATTTTCTTTTGCGGAATTTTTTTGATAGTAACTGAATAAGCGAAGATGCAACCTCAACCACAAACACTCCGCCTATAATCACCAAAGCAATGGGTTTACCCAGAAGCAATCCGCAAACCGCCAAAGTCGCGCCAAATGAGAGTGCACCTACATCGCCAAGCCAGATTCGGGCAGGGAAAACGTTAAAGTAAAGAAATGCGATCAAAGCTCCTATCAAAAGACCCAGAAACGTTGACAAAGTCGTATCCAAAATGGCGCCCGATATAATTAAAAAAGCAACTAAACATATTAAAAGTAGACCGCTTGCAAGCCCATCCAAGCCATCCGAAATATTAACCGCGTTTGCAAATGAAATAATCGTAAATGCGGCAAATGGAATATAGAAAATATTAAGTCTTAGAATGTCAAAAAAGCTGACATTGACAAAGTCGATTCCTAAATCAAAATAAAGCATAGAAGCAATTGCCAAAGCCAAAAGAAGCTGCACCAAAAATTTATAGCGAATTCGCAGTCCCCAAAATTTGGCTCTTTTAAAGCCGAAAGTTTTTCTTAGATCATCGTATAATCCCAAAACTCCGAAAGACAAAAAAGTAAACAATAAAACCTGGACTTCTTTTTTAAACGGATAAACCGAAGTCCTTTCAATGCCAAAAGAAGGTAAAACACCAATAATTGCAACATATAGTGCCGTTACAACAAAAATAATCAGTGCACCACCGCCTACAGGGGTTCCGATTTTGTGTGCATGTAATTTGTCAAAAATCGGCGTTCTTGCCTCAAAAACGTCCTTTGTAAACTGCCTTTGTCTCTGAAATCTAATTTTGTAAAGAAAATTAATAAACGGAACTAAAAGAATACTAATTGCAAGAAACGCAAGCAGAATTAAGCCTAAAATTCCTACCATCTGTCTAAAACATTATACTAAGCCAAAACACCGCAATGATAGCAATTAATCGAAGTCGGTTTTCCCTGAAGTGCAAATACCAGCCTTTCAAGATGGGCATGCCTGGAACCCTTGACCAAAATTACACTGTCGCCCATTTTTAATTTACAAATTGAGTCATTTATTTCTCCTATGCCCTTTGCGATAATTATCTTTCCTTTAAAAGAAAAACTCTTGGCTGCTTTTGCAATAGTATCTGCTTCTTTACCGATAGTGACTAAAACATTTATGTTCGAGGCGGCGATTGTCTTGCCTAAATTTTGATGAGCTTCTTTGGACAATCCCCCGAGATCCTTCATGTCGCCAAAAACGGCAATTTTTGCTTTATCATGTCCTAGTGCAATCAGAGTATTCACTGCTTCTTTGGCAGGAGCAGGGGAGGAATTGTAAGTGTCATCAAGAATGCTCATTTTCCCAGCATAAATTACGTTGAGGCGATGTACAGGTACCTGTGTTTTGGATAAACCTTCTGCAATTTGTTTAATAGTCATTCCTTCAATTATTCCAACAGTTGATGCGACGTACGCAGAAAGCAATTGATGCTCTCCAACTATTTTCCAGCTGACGGTCGCCTTTTGACCATTAAGGCGTAACCGAAATTTCGATCCGGCAAGATCTTGCTGAAAACCCGATATCTTCACTTCACTTTTTGCGGATTTGCCAAACCACTTTATGTTCGCTTTTGTGAGCTTTGCCATTTTATGACAGTAGGTGTCTTCTGAATTCAAAACGGCATAATCATTCTTTCCCAGGGCTTTTACGAATTTTAATTTTTCCTTAAAAACTCCCTCAACATTTGTGAAATATTTAATATGCGTTGGGGTAATGGCTGTGACGACTGCGATTTTGGGCTTTACGATCGAAAGATAATAATCCATGTCCCCAGGGTGTTCGACACCGTATTCTAAAATGATTTTTTGATCCCACGGTTTTGTTTTTAAAATGGTTTGGGGAATTCTAAATGTTGGGTCTAAATCTTCATCGCCGACTACTGTTTTATATTTTTGTGACAAAACCGCATAAATGGCATTCTGGGTCAGGGTTTTACCGACACTGCCTGTAATTCCGATTACCTCAACATTTGGCAGCAACTTTAGATAATTTTTGGCAAGAAGCGCTTTTGAGGCATGAAACGGCTTTTTCCAGTATTTCACTTCTCTATAAATGTCTAGGTTTTTTAGCATATTAAAAATCTGGTCTGAATTCTTTGTTTCTTGTTCTTTTTGCAAACCAATCCAGGAATCTTTCAAGCCCATGCGCATAAGCAAAAATAGCCATTTCTTCCCTCCATCTGAATTTCTTCTCAACTGGAGAGTTTGCGATTTGCTCGAGATAATACCGATAACTGGTATCCTGTTTAATTATTTCTTCCGCAGAGATGAAATTAGCTTCAACTCCTCTTGATGCGTAAATATGCATTATTCTAAACAGGTGAGTGCTGTTTGCAAGTGAGGTAAACCCTTCCCAATATCTCTCGGCAGATTCTTCAAGATAGTAGTCAACTTCTTCACCGGTCGTGAAAGCATGCGGGCAAGTTACGATATTCAACCCTGAACCTTTTGCAAGCAGATCTTTCTTCATTACGCTTGCAACTGATGGTGAAGAAGTCCCCCATAGGAATCCTCCTGCAATAAAAACAGTATCCACTGCATTTTGTCTTTCGAGTTCAAGGACAGCTTGGATTTGTAACTGACCGCGCGCACTGGGTTGAACATCTCCGTCTGGAAACCTTTCGAAACCATAACAATGAGCGAGAATTGTTCTTTCCGCCATGGAGACTTAATTATAGCTCAATGGGTAGCTATCTTTCAAACTATGGGTTAGCAAATTCTATGATTTTGTCTAGAAGTTGTGGATAAGAAATACCGGCTGAAGCGGCGGATTTGGGAAAGAGGGAAACCGAGGTTAAACCTGGAATGGTGTTAACCTCGAGAACGTAAATTTTCTCATCTTTGATAATCATGTCAACTCTGCCAAAACCCCGACAGCCTAGGGTTTGATAAGCTAAAATTGCCGCTTTTTGAACTTCATCTGTAAGTTTTTTACCAATCCTTGCCGGAACAATCTCTTCACAAAGTTTTTCGTCATATTTGGCTTTGTAATCGAAAAAGTCTGTCTTGGAAAGAATTTCAACTACAGGAAAGGCTGTAGGATTATCATTGCCGAGGATAGGAACAGTTATTTCTCTTCCTTTTATACATTCTTCTACTATTGCCCAATCGCTGTAGTCAAATGCCAATTTTAAGGCTTTTTTAAGATCGGATTTCTTTACGACTTTTGAAACGCCAACAGATGAACCCTGATTTGATGGTTTGACAAAAATTGGAAGCTTAAATCTTTTAAAAACGACGTTTGGAGAATCATCTTTCGAAAGCAGTAGATATGTCGGAACATTAAGACCGGTTTGAGTAAATAATTTCCTTGAGGAAATTTTGTCCATGCCCAAAGCTGATGCCAAGACCCCCGATCCGGTGTAGGAAACTCCTAAAAGCTCCAGAAAACCCTGAATTGTGCCGTCTTCGCCGTTTGGGCCATGCATAGCAATGAAAACTATATCTACTTCATGTTTTGAAATCGGTGCTATTGATTGATTTCGTGTCCGGATTCTTTTTGACTTAGATTTAAGCAATTTGAAATTTGCAATTTGAAATTTGCAATTTTTACTCCCTATTTGCCAGCTGATGCCGTCCTTTGCAATTACAATCGGTAAAACATTATATTTTTCTGAATCCAAATTTCTGACCACTTCCCTGCCGGAAAAAAGCGAAATCTCATGCTCGGCTGATTTCCCACCCATTAAAACCGCAACATTTACCTTCTTCATTCCGCAATTTTCTCCCAGGAAAAGGCAGGCCAGCCGAAATGGCCGTAGCTTGCTGTTTCTTTGTAAATTGGCTTTGTTAATTTAAGGCCATCGATTATCCCTTTGACGGAAAGCGGAAGAAGACTCCAGGCAAATTGCTCAATTTTTGAAAGCGAAACTTTTTCTGTCCCGAATGTTTCTATTGCTTTTGTTATCGGTTCTGCTTGGCCAATAACATACGCAAGCTGAATTTCGCACTTTTGGGCATAACCTTTGACAACTATATTTTTGGCAATAAACCTTGCCGCATAAGCCGCCGACCTGTCAACTTTAGTCGGGTCTTTTCCGGAAAAACATCCGCCGCCGACTCTGGCCATAGATCCATAAGTATCAACGGCAATTTTCCTGCCTGTAACTCCCGTGTCCTGAGAAGGACCGCCTATTTCCCATTTGCCTGTTCCGTTACAAATAGTATTTTTAAAATCAATACTGTACCCATATCTTTTAAGTGTTGGCCGAATGACAACTTCATAGACATCCCTAGAAACCTTAACAAGTGAAGTCTTCGGGTCGTGCGGTATAGCTGTTACGACATTTGTTACTCTTTTGGGTTTACCGTCTTTATATTCAACCGTCACCTCGGATTTACCATCGGGCCTAAGATAAGCAAGAATTTTGTCTTTCCTTGCAAGATCCATTCCCTTTGCAATCTCCCGTGCCAGAATAATGGGTAAAGGGATAAGCTCGGGCGTATCGCCACAGGCATATCCAAACATCATTCCTTGATCTCCCGCTCCTCCCAAAAGTACGCCTTTGGCAATGTCTTGCGACTGGGTATGAATGAAAGTGTTTACTTGCGCATTTTTATAATCGAAGTTATAAATTTCTCTGTCATAACCCAAATCTTGAACTACCCTCCTTGCTATTTTTTCAAAATCAACTTTTCCTGCTGTTGCCACTTCGCCTGCCAACATTATTCTATTGACAGTAACCATCGTCTCCACGGCAACTCTGCTTTTAGGATCACGTCTTAAGCACTCGTCCAAAATAGCATCTGAAATTTGATCGCAGATTTTATCGGGATGAGAAGCAGAAACAGACTCAGACGTAAAGAGTTTATAGTTCATAATATGAATCCGGATTGATTATTCAACTCTTTTAATATCAGCACCAAGGGCAGAAAGTCTTTCAACGATATTTTCGTAGCCTCTTTCAATTAATTCCGCGTTGCCAATTATGCTTTTACCATTTGCGGCGCAAGCAGCAATAACCAGCGCAATTCCGGCCCTGATATCCGGAGTATCCAGCCTCTGGCCGTGCAGTTTTGTCGGCCCATAGACAAACACCCTGTGGGGATCGGCAATTTCCACCTTTGCTCCCATTGAAAGAATTTTGTCCACGAAAAACATTCTCGATTCGTACATCCAGTCATGGAGAATTGTAACGCCTTCTGATTGTGTAGCAAGAACGATCATCGGGGCCATAAGGTCTGTGGGGAATCCCGCCCAGACACCGGTAACTACTTTTTCAACTGCCTTAAGTTTACTGTTTGTAATAAAAAGCGTTTGATTATCAACCCTGAAGTCGATGCCAAACCTGGAAAAGGTAGCAAGAATCATATCCAAATCTTCCCGTATGATTGGGGAGATTTCTATTTTACTTGAGCAAACGGCAGCCAAAATTGCAAAAGTACCGATTTCAATATGATCCGGTCTTACTGCATGGGTTGCACCAAAAAGTTTATCGACTCCCTTAATGGTCAATCTATTTGTGCCAATACCTGAAATTTTGGCCCCCATCTTTACA
>Ga0209210_1001091_pt1 | contig 24281 bp, 24 predicted proteins | sample RifGroA1_FD_183991 | JGI IMG/M metagenome (GOLD analysis project Ga0209210, IMG submission 183991) | Contaminated groundwater microbial communities from Rifle, Colorado, USA - Rifle Groundwater A1 (SPAdes) (version 2) | ecosystem: Environmental > Aquatic > Deep subsurface > Groundwater >...
CACTCAAAACACCATATATATTTCTTTCCTTCAATTCCGGCGTCTCTTCAATTTCTGCCTCCAGTTTTTTACCTATTATCGAGGACGTTTCTTTAGCTCTAACAAGCGAACTAGTGTAGATTTTTTGAATACCGGATTTTTTTAGCTTTTCTGCAAGGTCTTCCGATTGTTTAATCCCTTCATCAGTTAAGTGATCATCATAACTCCCACCATATCTGTCTTCGATGTCCCCGGTAGTTTGTCCATGTCTGCACAAAAATATTCTCATGTGTTTAAACGACTCCCTTTCTGAGCTGGTGACCGTACTTTGCTCGAACCTGCCTAGCCTGGACGACCATATCAAATCATATCTTCTAAGCCAATCTGATATGACCTTTCACGCTGCTGTCAAAATCATACTCCGGTCTTCCATTACTCCCTCAACTGATTGTACAACTGACCGAATTTAAAAACCATCTCAAGAGTGTTGATTTCTGTTTGTTTCAGGAGGTTTTTGTTGATTTTCTGAAAAAAGAAAGTTTAATCAAAGGAAATATTCCTAGTTAAGCGATTTTCTTCCATTGCTTGAAAGCGCTGATGTCAGCTCTGGATAGGCTAAACCATTCAGCTCTTTTGTGTTTTGATTTAAATCTTTCATGCCAATATTTTTCAATACCGTTCATGTCATCTGTTTTTATCACATGTATTAGTTCGAAAGGCTCAGGCCCTAAAAGTGTAATATCTTCTCGACGACGATCAGGGTCTTTTGATTTTCCTATCTTATATTTTCCGTTCTGTTTACCTAAATATACATAACCTGGAACTACACCACCTTCTGAGGATAAACTGCTATCTTCGTATTCCTTAAGCACTGAATTGCAAGTATCAACGATGTCCCTGTATCCACGTTTTTCACCAACAAATTTTAAGATAGTTTTTGCTAATTCACCAGTCAAACCAAGTTTTTTGTAAAATGTAGATGAGTCTGGAAAACTATGATCTGCATGATGTTTAACATCTAATATGCCTCTTGTTGGCCATTTGTCTTCTTCACGAACAACACGAATAAACAGTCTACATAGTTGATCATGATTGTATTTGGTCTTATCAAACTCATTGGGGGTTAATCCAGCCTCACGCACCAGTGCACCATAGTTAGGCCAAAATCTCATTCTGTCATATATTCCAACATCTGTGTTTTCGAAAAACACTTTCTGACTAGGAGTTTTACCGCCATTCTCTTTAGCAAACATTTGTAGCTTTTTAATGATGTCTTGTTTGGTCAGCATAATTATCTACATTTTATAGCTTTACAAGAAAAAGGGCTAATTAAATTGATATACTATGGATACCGAATGATCCCTGCAGTGAAGGTGTCTTACTTTTAGAGAACTGATGGCACATTGTGATCCATCTTAGCCACATAGATCGCTTTATGGGTTTTAATTATGGACGACCAAACTAAAAAACTAATTGAGGAAGCACAAACTGAAGATACTCTAAAGCAAGAGTTTGCTCTTACTTTAGATCAACGAGTAAAGAGGTATCTTGAATTAAGACCTCATGGAATTATCCCTAATTCACATTTTGCGGCAGTTTCGGCTGAATGTCATTCTTTGTACAGAGATGGTCATTTCTATGGAACTATTTCATTGGCGCAATCGGTTTCAGAAGCTTTAGTAAAATTTCTTTGTGAAAGAAATGGATGGAAACCAAACAAAGATTTTGAAAAGAATTTAAAACAATTGGAAACAAGAGGTAAGATTCCACAGGAGCTAGTTTCTTTATTTACTGCAATTTGGAAAAGTAGAGATGACTACCATCATTTGAATCCTCAAATAGAACAAGATAGACAAAAGCTAGCGTTATTGGCCAAAGAAAAATTAACTGACTTAAGGAAAATAGAGCAAGAACTTTTTGCCTACACTGCAAATGAAGGTAAACTTCTTCCAAAATATCCGAAGTACTGGGATCAGAAAAACGGCACAGTACCTATATTTTTGAGATTTGATTAAAACTATGAGAATAATAAAACAAGTAAATCAAAGTGAAGTGTTCAGCCATTGGGAAAAGGTAGAAAAAATTAGCATCTGGAATCGCCAAGATATAGTTTTCCCTCTTGTCGCATATGGTGATCTAATTTGGAGTTTGGCTGTAATAGAAGATACTGATGTAGAAAAAATTTATATATGCTCATCAGATGACTGGAAAACAGACGGTCTTTGTAATCCAAATTTTAAGCTTACGACTGCAATAGCAAATTATAAGAAGTCAGACTTCAGTCAAGGAAAATATGCTGATATTAAAGCGAAAGAGGAAATTTTCTCTGGGAATATTAGCGGGCTTGATACCAAGCTTATTTTAGTAGGAGATAGTCAAACTGGATGCTTTACCCTAATTGAAGGATGTAAAAGATCCGTTGCGCTCGGTAGCTTAAATAAGCTTATTGGATTAGAAGTATATATAGGTGTATCTCCGGCCATAAAAAATTATGTGTGGTCAAGATACGTTTACTCATAAATGAATTACTATGAAAAATTGTTATTTATGTGGCTCAACAGATAATCTTACCAAAGATCATATTCCCCCGAAAAATCTTTTTCCCTCTCCAAAACCAACCAATCTTATTACCGTATGGTGTTGTAAAAAATGTAACGAAAAATTTAGTTTAATCGATGAATCATTTAGAGTATTTACGTCTTCTGTAATTAATAGATCAAAATCAGGTGAATGGATTTGGAATAACAAAGTTATGGACTCATCTTTTAAAAGAAGCCCCAAGCTGAAGCAAACGACCATAAAAAGCCTCGTTCCTGTTCAATCTGAAATTAATGGTATGAAAGTACAACAAACAGGAATGACTTACCCTGTTAAGAAAACGAAAGAATACCTTGTTAGATTGACTAAAGGTTTTACTAAGCACTTTAATCCAGAAATTGACTATTCTTATGCGAGATTCAAGGTTAGTAATATAATTCCGAATCAGCAAATTGTAGACATGCTAGATAAAAAGTTCTTTTATGTAGAAAAAGGTGATGGTGTTTTTAGAATGTGGCGAATGTTCGTTAAGGATATGGGGGCAAAAAGTGTGTGGGTGTATGTTTTTTATGATGGATTAATGTTCACAATAGAAGTAAATTAATTATCTTATGACCAGACTATTTAATGAAAATCTAGGTACGGCCTCAAATAGCACCCAGTTGGCGAAGCTGAAAGGAAAATTCAGCTCTTATCACCCTTCGTATGTTGGCATATCCACAATGACCACTCGTCCTGAATTTAGAGCTTGGTTGGAGACTATTTGGAAACAGTACGAACCTTATGCTGACTCTAATTTTCCCAATGAGTTTAAAAAACAATTTAATCAACGAGCATGGGAATTACATCTAGGATCAACATTAATAAATAGAGGCTATGTATTAGGAAGTCATACTGCTACAGGTCCAGATATTAAAATTCCCTATCAGAGTAAGAATGTGTGGATAGAAGCAATTGCAGTCGAAAAGGGAGATGCACAAGATAAAGTTCCAGATATCGAATACGGCAAAGCGATGAGCGTCCCTGAAAAAGAAATGTTGCTCCGACTAACAGCTGGATTAAGAGAAAAGCATCAAAAATATTTAAAATACCTAAAAGGAGGGCTTGTTGGTCAGGATGACCCTTTTGTCATTGCTATTGACCGCTCTCCGCTTGAGCATCCAGACGCACAGATACCTCTGATTCTTAAATGCCTTTTTGCTATTGGTCACCAGGTTCTTTTTCTAAAAACAGACAAACCGAGGCCAAAAACTGAGGAGAGTACGTGGTCGGCCAGAGAGAAAGTGAATAAAATTAGTGGGAGCGAGGTAGGAATGCTCATGTTTAGAGACGCCAGCTTCGAAGGAATAAGTGCAGTCATTTATTGTCCTTGGAATATTTTGAATAGCCCTAGAGATCTCGATAAAATGGGTGATAACTTTGCGATTGTTCACAATCCTTTTGCCAAAAATCCGTTACTAGATAAATTTTTTAAATTTGGGGAGACTTGGAAACAGGAAGGTCAACAGTTGAAAAGATTGAAATAGGTTCGACTCTCTTTACCCGTATTTCCTACTTCCTGGCTAAACCCAAAAAACAAAAAACTTGGTTTGAACCAGGCTATTTATTGAATTCAGGGCTAAATTTGAAGAAGTTGCAAAACCATTACCGTATGGAGCGGGATAGGGGTGTCCTACACTAAAGTTTCGGAGCACCTAGCCCCTATCATTATCGTCTTTCGTCAAAGCTACATCAACTAATCTTTTATAAACAAACGCTTTTCCAGATCCCGACTTCAAATAAAGTTCAAAATCTTCTGCCTTACCCTTATTTTCAAAAGCGCAATACCAAACCAACTTCCAGGGCATATGGCCTTTAGTAAATCTGGATTTTCCAGAATTATGTTCCTGAAACCTTCTTTTTAAATCTTCAGTGAATCCGTAGTAAAGGATTCCAGATTTTGAACTCTTCAAAATGTAGACATAGTACATCACATCTATCGTCTGTAGCTTTAGCGAAAGACGAGAGCGGGATAGGGAAGTCGAATCCCTTTCTCTACCTTGGGAAGGTAGCGTTAGGCCGTTTAACTAATCCCGCGCAACTAGATTTTATCTTAGTTGCACGAGATTTTCAGTACTTGCCCGACGTACAGCAAATTGGGGTTAGCCAATTTGTTTTCATTGGCTGTTTTCACCCAGGAGTATCCGTCATTGCAGGTTTTCACCGAAATGTTCCACAGATTGTCACCTGCTGCTACCGTGTAGCTAACTGGCTCTTTGACTTCCTTTGGATCGACTTTGGTAGGTAAAGCCAGTTTCGTGCCCACGTATAACAAGTTTGGGTGAGCATCAAGTACAGCTTTATTGGCTGCATAGATGTCTGTCCAGTTATAGCCTGTTCCGTAAGCTTTCTCTGAAATGGTCCACAGACTATCTCCAGAAAGCACTGTGTATTCATTTCCGGCTACTGGTTCCTCGACTTTAGTCGTCGAGGTGGACGTAACTTCACCCTTTTTATTGACTGACTTAAAGTAGCTGACAAGCAGTCCAACTACCAAAATTACCACGATTACTCCCAGGGCCATACTGATATTCTGCTCATTGAGTTTCCAGGCAGAGGTCTAAGGTTTGGCCAAGAATATATCCTGTATTTCTCTTTAAATCAATGGGTATTCATTTGAAACCGGCCCGAGCTGGTCAGCCGGCGCAGGGGAGAGGGATTGATTGCTTGCAGTTCAGCCACACTTTTTACCCCTCTAAATACCATAGCCAAAATCGCATCTTCCGTCAGCATATGCAAATTGTAAGTCAAAGTCGGCAAGACATTTTTTACATAGCTCATTTCTGCTTTAGTGGTTTCTCCTTCTACAAACGAAGGGATGGTAAACGGCAGTAATTTGCCATCCAAAAACTTGGTTCTGGCCGACGCTTCTCCTCCATACGGCTTAAACAATTTGCCTTTTTCGTCAGAGCAAAACAGCAGCCCCCCCGGTGATTCAATGGTTCCTCCCGCTACCACTCTAGATACACTGATTCCCGAAGCTCCTAAAAGTAAACTGGTAGCCACGTGGTCTGATGCTCCCCCTTCCACAATTATTGGAATTTCCAGTTCACCCCGTAGTTTCCACACGAGTTCCGGCCAATCAATGGCCGACCCGCTTCTGACTCCGGTCACACATCTGCCCCCACCCCCAATGCCTACAAACAATCCGTCGGCTCCTGCTTCCTGCACCCGCTTGGCTTGGTCTATATCTACCACCTGACCGGAAAAAATCTCAATCTTCTTAGCAAATTCTTTTCTCAATGCTTTAGTCGTTCTTTCCAAATCCAGTCCCGGTTCCGGAGAATACACCCTAAACGACCTTACTCCGGCTTTAAACAGCGCTCTGGCTCTTTCCAGGGCCGTGACGGGATTGGTTTCCAGAGTTCCTACCACATTGTTTTTCCACCACCCCAATACTTCTTTCTTATCATTTCTTTTTACCAGTATCATTTCTGCCAGTTCGTCTAGTCTTTCAAACACTTCCCTTGCTAAATCGGCCTGCCGGGCGACTTTAGACAACACCCCGTTTCTGGGCACTCCTGCCAAACTGTGACTGGCGGCCATGGTAGCCACAGCCAGTGAGCTATTCCACACATCAGGAGAGGCAGACCCCACAAACACGTTTCTGCCCTGCCGGCCCAGCTTAACAAAAGGTCCCTGGGCATATCTTTCCGTCCGGCTAATTCGGTCTTTGTCCGCACCCACGACGGCCGCTCCCAAGTCTCCTATGGACAGACTCATGCCAGTTTTGGCCGCATAATCAAATGCACTACACTCGATTTTTGCAGGAGGGACAAACTCTCCTTCAGTTACGGATTTAAGGTATTCCATTCTGTGAGGGTGGTTAAACAGCTCTAGAAAAAACAACCGCATCCGTAAAGTTTCAAGCACTTTTTCCTGAGGCAGCATCTGCAGTGAGGACACCGGCAAAGCGTCAAAAGGCGTGAGCAACAATCCCTGGCTGGGGTACGTATCTTCGTGATTCTTACTTACCTTAAGCCAAGATTCTAGATATTTACTAATATTTTTTTCATACGGCAGCAGTTTCTCCAGCACTCGTTTTTCTCCCACCTCTTTCTCTCTGAATTTATTAAAGTCGATTCTCAACTTACTGTTTGACACAGTTGCTAGTATACCGCAAAATTCTCCTATGCCAATAAAAACAATTTACTTTGCCACAACTAACGAGGGCAAACTCAAAGAAGCCGCGGCGCTTTTAGGAATCAAAGTCTTAGCTTGTGGCCTAGATATCCCCGAAATTCAATCCCTAGATCCCGTCAAAGTCGCAGTGCAAAAAGCTAAAGATTATTATCAAAAGTTACAAAAACCTATTCTCGTAGAAGACGTCTCCTTAGCCTTTGTAGCTCTCAAAGGTCTGCCTGGTCCATACATCAACGACTTTTCCAAGGCTTTGGGAAATGATGGACTAATCGCATTACTTGCGTCCAAGTCAGACAGATCTGCTACGGCCCAAACGACTCTAGTTTTTATAGATGAGTCACAACAAGAACATGTTTTTATAGGCAAAATAGAAGGAAGCATTACCGAAGCTCCAATAGGGGACAACGGTTTCGGTTGGGATCCCATCTTCATTCCCCAAGGATTTACTAAAACTTTCGCTCAAATGTCTGACGCCGAGAAAAACACCTGCTCCATGCGGGCCCTGGCTTTCCAGCAGTTCAAAGCCTGGCTCCATTGACAAAGCTTCCTTATTACTGTCCTACAAACAGGCAAACTTCCAATCTTCATTAACTTTTGGTAAAATTGACATAGGTTTGAGGCTGTAGCGCAGTTTCGTCCATAGGACGACCAGCCTATGGCTGGGGTTATCGAATAATTGAATCTTATGTATTCGGTCTATTTTGCAAAAAGCTTGAAAAACCAAAAAATATATGTTGGTTTTACTTCAATTAAACCTGAAGAAAGAGTAAAACAACACAATAATTCTTCAAATGAATTTACAAAGCACAATAAACCATTCAAGCTTGTTTATTATGAGAACTATTTTTGTAAAGAAGATGCAATAAACAGGGAAAAGTTCTACAAAATGGGCCTCGGCAAACAAATAAAGCAAATTATTGTAAAATACACAGAGGAAAAGTTTTGGGATCGTAGCTCAGTTGGTTAGAGCGCTTCCCTGTCAAGGAAGAGGTCGGGGGTTCGAGTCCCCTCGGTCCCGCAAGCAATATTGTATAAAGTGTGCTATAATACCCATACAGGTTTGAATCAACAGATCTGTTTAAATCTGATTTGTATTTAAAGCAGGTAAGATTAAGATACCCAACAATTGTATTTTAACTTTTGTATCTTTCTTCTGGTTTTAAAAAACACTCTTCTTATTTAGGCAGTTGTGTTGGTTTAAACACTCACATTTATGAGGCAATTTCACCGTTTTCCCAACAGGCCAGCTAGCCGTCCCGCCGGACGCTCTTTTGGCCGTCAATCTGGCCACCGGATCAGAAATTTTGACCCTTCCATTTTGGTTAAAAATTCACCTCACGTCCCAGCTTCAGCTCCTGAAACCTACGTTTCCAAGAACAGATTCGCCGATTTCGGTTTCCCCCAGCAACTGGTAGCCAATATCCTTCAACGCAACTATTCCGTTCCTACTCCCATCCAAGACCAAGTTATTCCCCCGCTTTTGCAAGGTAAGGACGTCATCGGCCTGGCTAATACCGGCACCGGCAAAACCGCCGCCTTTTTATTGCCCTTTATTAGAAAAGTCGTCCAAGACAGATCTCAAAAAGTGCTCATCATGGCCCCCACCCGGGAACTGGCAGTACAAATTGACGAAGAATTCAGAAGTTTTGCCCGGGGTTTAAATATCCGCAGTGCTCTGTGTATCGGTGGAGTCAGCATCCATGGCCAAATGCGCACTCTCCAATCCAACCCCAACTTTGTCATTGGTACCCCCGGCCGGCTCAAAGACTTGGCTGACCGCAGATCCATCTCTTTTTCTGCTTTTGCCACCGTTGTTTTAGACGAAGTAGACCGGATGTTGGACATGGGCTTTATCCACAGCATGACCCATATTCTCCTGGCTCTGCCCAAGCCCCGTCAATTGGCCTTTTTCTCAGCTACCACCACTCCTGCCGTTCAAAGAATCATGAATACCTTCTTAAATAGTCCCATTACCATTTCCATCAAAACCCAGGCGGTCATTAGCAATATCTCCCAGGACATTATCAAAATGAATGGTAAAACCAAAATTGACGTGCTGCATGATTTACTGATCAAACCCGGTTTTGACAAAGTCTTAGTTTTTGGCCGGACCAAATGGGGCTTAGAAAAACTAGCCGATGAGCTGATCCGTAGAGGTTTTTCTGTGGCCGCCATTCATGGCAACAAAAGCCAGGGCCACCGTCAGCGGGCTCTGCTGGAATTTAAAAGTAACCGGGTAAAAATCCTCCTGGCTTCAGACGTAGCCTCCAGAGGCCTGGATATTGATAACGTCACCCACGTCATCAATTTTGATCTGCCAGAATCTTACGAAGACTACATTCACCGTATTGGCCGCACCGGCCGCGCCAACAAAACCGGCATCGCCCTCACCCTCGTTCCCTAATCAAACCCCCACTCTTGCCGCCCAGTTAAACCCCGAAAAGTACTTACGCCATTGGTTTGCGGTTTGCATATATTGATTACTCCCTACAAAGAAATCCAGCCACAATTCCCTGGCTCTGGCTATCTCTTTTAGGCCTGTTTTGTGTCTTTTGTCAGCCAACGCCAGATCAAATAACTCTAGTGCCCGGACATTAGCCAAATCTGCATATTCTCTATTTTGCTTGTCTCTCCACTTAATTGCCCGCTCAATTTCACTTCCAATATTAGCCATTTGCTCAATCACGGTAAACTTAAACCATCTGTTTTTGTCTAAATCTGTGTGTTGCATACTATTTGACTAAACTGCCAACAATGGCTCTGATTTCACTCTGAATTACCGGATCATCAACACCTCTACTCATATTTCCTCCTCCAGGTCTCAAGTTTATCATCGAATCAAATTCAATAAATTCGTCGCCATCTAAATCCGGATACAAATTAATACCCCATAGATCTTTCTGGTAGGACCCCCTATCTAATAAAAAAGCTTCCAGATCAGCGTGCAAACTAGCATCAACGACCATGATTTTTTTATTAACATCTACCACAGCTTTAACTAAATTGCCAAAACTTTTTGCAGCCATTTGTTTAAGCTCATCTCGTGTTGTTTGTTTATCGACCAAAATCATCTTAACGGTATTATAGCAGTGCACAGATGCGCCGACAAAACCGGCATCGCCCTCACCCTTGTCCCCTAATTTGCTACAATCGAGTGGTGGATGATAAATATAAGTCTGTTAGGGGAGTGATAACTAAGGGCGATCAAATTTTATTAATGCATAGAAAAATGGATGGGGAGGAATATTGGGTCTTTCCTGGAGGCAAAGTAGAAGAAGGTGAGGCTCCAGAACAGACGCTTAAAAGAGAGGTATGGGAAGAATGCTCTCTCCATGTCACTCAAATCGGCCAAATGTACACATACCCTCACCCCAAAGATATAAAAGCCTGTTTCTTTGAATGCGGAGTTGGAGACGGAGAACCCAAACTTGACCATTCTGGAACAGAAAAGATCACAGACACAGATTGGTACAACCCTGAATGGATTAGTATCTCTGATGCTAAAAAACTAGAAAAACTGTATCCCGAGCCTATGACCATCAAGGTACGGGAACTTGGTGTACTAAAAACGTGACAGAATTTCATCTAGCCATTTTTAGGGGAAAGCAAATCCGCCGGGCTATACACCATAACGAATGGTGGTTTTCTGTGATCGACATAATTTCTGCACTAACAGGATCTGAAAGGCCAAGAAAATATTGGAACGATCTGAAAACAAAATTGGTAAAAGAAGGTTATATTGAAGTGTCCGAAAAAATCGGACAGTTGAAACTAACAGCTCCGGACGGAAAAAAACGTGAGACTGATTGTGCAAATACCGAGACATTGTTTCGCATAGTCCAATCCATTCCTTCTCCTAAAGCCGAACCATTTAAACGCTGGCTAGCCAGAGTTGGTTACGAACGGGTACAAGAAATCGAAGACCCCGAACTGGCTACTAAAAGGACCAGAGCCCTGTATAAAGCTAAAGGCTACCCAAACAGCTGGATCGAGAAGAGAATGCGGGGCATTGAGATTAGAGAAACTCTAACAGACGAGTGGAAAAAAAGACAAGTTGGGGCAGAAAGAGAATACGCTATTCTCACAGCCGAAATTTCCAAAGCTACTTTCGGTATGACCCCCTCCAAATACAAGAAGTTTAAAAATTTAACTCGGGAAAATCTCCGCGACCACATGGACGACCTGGAACTTATTTTCACCATGTTGGGAGAAGCATCCACTACCCGCATTGCTCAAGCCAAAGACACAATTGGTTTTCCTAAAAACAAGCGTGCAGCCCAAGAAGGCGGAAGTATTGCGGGAGGCGCTAGAAAAGCACTCGAACGTAAATCCGGTCAAAAGGTTTCCACACCCAAAAATTTTCTTAAACTTCTACAAAAATGAAAACTAATCGCAACATGAGTAATTTGCAGATTGCCAAATTGTTTAGGGCAGTGGCTGCTGCTCTGGAATTAGCGGGCGGGGAGAGCAATAAATTCAAAATCATAGCCTACCAGCGGGCCGCAGACGCCATCGAACATTCGTCTTCAGAGGTCAAAGATCTCTGGGATGATGGCAAACTCAAAGAATTAGCCGGAGTGGGAGAAAGTATTGCCGCATCATTAGACGAATTATTCAAAACTGGTAAAGTCAAACATTTCGAACAAGTTTTGAAACCATTTCCTCCAGCCGTATTTGAACTCATGGAGATTCCCGGCATTGGCCCCAAAACCGCTCTCAAGTTTTGCAAGGAACTAGGGATCACCAAGGCCCATTCAGCTATTTCCGAGTTATACAAAGCCGCCAAGAAAGGCCGGATTGACGAGCGGTTTCTAAAATCAATTGCAGAATATCAAGACCGGTCCAAGCGGCTGCTACTAGATACAGCCCAGACTATTTCCGACTCCCTGGTAGATTGGATGACCAAAAATCCATACGTCAAGCAAATTAATGCCCTGGGCAGTCTGCGCCGCCAAGCCTCCACTGTTGGAGATATCGATATTGCAGTGGCTACAGACCTTCCTACAGAAGTAATAGATCACTTCACCAAATATCCCCAAAAATCCCGGGTTTTGGAAGCCGGAGACCACAGTGCCTCTTTGATTCTCCCCAACGAATCTCAAGTCGACCTCATGGTTCAGCCGCAGGCCGCCTACGGAGCTCTCCTGCAGCATTTTACCGGTTCCAAGCACCACAACATCAAACTTCGTGAATATGCCCTCAAAAAAGGCTACTCGCTCTCCGAATACGGCATAAAAAATCTCAAATCTCAAAACTCAAAACTCAAAACTTTCTCCGACGAGAAAACATTTTACAACTACTTAGGCTTAGACTGGATACCCCCCGAGCTTCGGGAAGGGGAGAACGAGATCGAACTGGCCCGGAATCACAAACTTCCTAAGCTAGTGGAAGTAGCAGACATCAAAGGCGATCTGCAAATGCACAGCAATTTTAATATCGAGCCATCTCATGATTTAGGTATCTCCAGCATTGACGAACTTGCAATCAAAGGTCAATCACTGGGTTACGAGTATATTGGGGTTACTGATCACAACCCTAGTGTCTTTGGTCATACTCAAGCTCAAATCATAAATTTGATTAAAAAGAGGACAGAAGTTGTTCAAAACAAAAAACGAGCAATTCATGTGTTCAATAGCCTCGAGATTGATATCCAGCCAGACGGTAAACGTGCGTTGCCTGACTCATGCCTGGACTTGCTTGACTATGTCTGCGTCAGTATTCATAGCAGTTTCCGCCTCAACCGCAAAGATATGACTGACCGGGTGCTACTTGCCCTCGACCATCCCAAAGTTAAATTTTTGGCTCACCCTACCGGCCGACTTTTGGGCGAACGTGAAGGCGTAGAACTGGATTGGGACAGAATTTTCGACTTCTGTCTCAAAAACAATAAGTACTTAGAAATTGACGGATGGCCAAATAGACTTGATCTTCCAGATGTCATAGCCAAAGATGCTATCAAACACGGCATTAAATTAATAGTAGATACCGATTCCCATTCTGCCGAGCAATTAGTCTACATGCGCTACGGCGTTTCCGTCGCCCGCCGCGCCTGGGCCACCAAATCCGATATCCTCAACACTCTCTCGCTTTCCGAAATAAAGAAAATTTTGTGCTAAACTTTGGATATGGATGTAAAGCATGTGGCGAAGCTGGCAAATTTGCCGCTGAAATCCACAGATGAGGAAAAGTTTAAAAAACAGTTTGCCGATACTCTTAAAACTGTTGATGTTATTAACGAGCTAGATACTTCAAATGTCGAACCCACATCACAAGTAACGGGTTTAACCAACATTACCCGGGCAGACAAAATCGATAAAAATAGAATTATAAAAATTGGGGACTTCTTCAAAGTTCCAGCCGTCTTCCATGCTCAATAAACTTACACTTACCGAAGCCCTTGCTGGTTTGCGGGCCAAAAAATTTACAAGTGTTGAGCTGGTACAAGCCTGTCTCGATCAAATCAAAAAACTCAACCCAAAACTAAACGCGTTTCTAGCCATCAACGAAAAAGCTCTTGATGAAGCCAAGAAAGCTGACCTTTCAAAACCACTGGGAGGAATTCCAATTGCTATTAAAGATAATTTTCTCACCATGGGATTACCCACAACAGCCTCATCAAAAGTATTAGAGGGATACATGCCCCAATATGAATCTACAGTCACCCGCAAATTAAAAGACGCCGGGGCAATTATCATCGGCAAAACTAACATGGATGCCTGGGCTCATGGTTCTTCAACAGAATCTTCTGATTTTGGTCCTACCCTAAATCCTTGGAACACAAATCATCTTCCTGGCGGTTCTTCAGGAGGATCGGCTGCCGCTGTTGCTGCAGATATGTGTATTGCTGCTATTGGTAGTGAGACCGCCGGATCTGTTAGACAACCTGCAGCCTGGTGTGGTGTCACTGGATTTAAGCCTACATATGGCCGGGTCAGCCGGTATGGGGTCATTGCCATGGCCAGTTCCACCGATTCCCCCGGCCCCATTACCAAAACAGTAGAAGATGCTGCCATACTAGCTCAAATAATTGCCGGTCATGATCCATTCGATGCGACTTCCTCTCCCCTGCCAGTAGGGGATTACATCTCAAAACTCAAAACTCAAAACTCAAAACTCAAAATCGGACTTGCCAAAGAATATTTGGTTGGACAGTCTAAATCAGTTGTCTCACAAGCCGCCGAAAAACTTAAAGAGCTGGGCCACGAAGTCAGTGAAATATCATTATTAGATCCCAAATATTCCATTGGCGTCTACACCATAGTCCAAAGATCAGAAGTTTCTTCAAATTTGGCCCGTTACGACGGTATCAGATACGGTCACGATCGGTCTTTCTTTGGCGATGAAGCCAAGCGCCGCATCATGCTAGGAACTTATGCTCTCTCATCGGGATATTATGACCAGTATTACACTAAGGCTCAAAAAGTCAGAACTTTAATCATCAAAGATTTTGAAGAAGCTTTCAAAAAATTTGATTTAATTATCGGTCCCACTTCTCCCGGACCGGCTCTCAAAGTTGGTGCCAGTATCGACTCGCCCATGTTTGGTGAGTTAGAAGACATGCTTCTTGAACCAAGCTCCATTGCCGGTCTTACCAGCATTAGCGTTCCTTGTGGATTTGTAGATGGTTTACCTATTGGTTTACAGATTACCGGTCCCCAATTTGCCGAAAAGCTAGTTTCACAAGCAGCATTCAGTTATCAACAGAAAACCACTTGGCATGTTCAAAAACCGCAACTTTCTTAGACTCTGGATTTCCCAGATGCTGTCTCAAGTCACCATCAACTTGATGAACTTTTACGTCCTCACTCAAATTTTTTTACACACCAAATCCACCATTGCCGTAGCCTTAATGTGGATCGCCGGAGCCATGCCCGCTCTTCTTTTCGGTCCTTTTTCCGGGCCTCTGGTAGACAGCATTAGCCGCCGGAAAGCCATGATCATTACCAACTTGCTTCAAGCTGTGACTGTAGCCATGCTTTTGTTTTCTCCCTCGGTTTATTACCTCTACATCATCGTCTTTTTCTATTGGCTCTTTGACCAGATCTATTTACCCAGCCAGCAAGCCACCATTCCTCAAGTAGTATCTGCCAATGACCTTACCAAAGCCAATGGTATTTTCTTACTCACCCAACAAGGCTCTGTTCTTTTAGGTTTTGGATTAGGAGGCATCTTGCTTGGCATTTTAGGCCGGCATACCACCATTGCTTTGGCGGCTCTTGGTCTAGTTGTAGCCGCTATTTCTGTGTATTTCTTGCCCAAAGATAAACCCCAAGTAGATCTGTCCCAAAAAGATTTCACCAGATTTTGGAAGGATCTTTTAGCAGGTTACAGCTATGTGCGTAGCCATAGGGAAATTTTCTTGCCCGTTCTCATGGTTATTTGCACACAGGTATTTATATCTGTTATTTCCATAACATTGCCCACTTTTACTCACGAAGTTTTGCATCTTAATTTAAATTTTTCCGGATTGCTCTTAATCGTCCCCGGAGCCATTGGGGCCTTGCTGGTAACTCGTAGTCTACCCGCGTATCTCAAAACTGCCCGCAAAAAGACTGTGGTCCAAACAGGTCTATTAATTGGAGCCATAACTTTAATTTTGTTATCGCTAGTCTCTAGTCCTTGGCTTGCAAGTGTTATTGCCATTGGCATCGGCATGGCCATCGCCGCCGTTACTGTCCCATCCCAGACTCTAATTCAAGAGCGAACTCCCAATTGGCTGCGCGGCCGGGTCTATTCTCAATTGTCTTTCATGCTGATTATTGCCAGCACCCTACCCATTCTTATTGCCGGTACCCTGGCAGATATCTTAGGCGTGTCTGTCTTTATGGGTATACTCGGAGTCTTGTTATTATTTGTTTACTTATTTGTATCCAAGAAAGGAGACTATGTCCTGGCAAACGGTTTTGGGCTTTGAAGTCCATATTGAGCTGGCAACTGCCTCAAAAATGTTTTGCGGCTGCCCTGCCGACCATTTTGGCAAAGCTCCCAATACCCAAGTCTGCCCGGTCTGTCTAGGTTTGCCTGGCGCCCTGCCAGTTCCCAACGCCAAGGCCATCGAGTGGTGCATTAAATTAGGACTGGCCTTAGGCTGTGAAATTAATCTTTTTTCTAAATTTGACCGTAAGAATTATTTTTACCCGGATCTGCCCAAAGGTTATCAAATCTCCCAGTATGATATTCCTTTTTGTAAAAACGGGCAGTTACTGGGCCATAAAATTACCCGGGTACACATGGAAGAAGACACTGGTAAACTCCAGCATCAAGGCAACGAGACCCTGATAGACTTTAACCGCTCCGGAGTTCCATTAGTTGAGGTAGTCACCGATGCTGATTTCGTAGACAGCGACGACAGCGATAGGTTTCTAAAAGAACTGCAGCAGATAGTCAGAACTTTAGGGATTTCCACTGCAGACATGGAAAAAGGCTCTATGCGCCTGGAGGCCAATATTTCTGTGCGCCATCCCGGCGATCCATTGCCCGGATTTAAAATCGAAGTCAAAAATGTTAATTCATTTAGATTTATAAAAAAAGCTATCGATTTTGAAGTTGCCCGGCAAATTCAAATACTTGAATCAGGTCAAACCCCAGTGCAAGAAACCAGAGGATTTAAGGAATCAACCGATGAAACCGTCAGTCAGCGGGTCAAAGAAGAAGCCAATGACTACCGATATTTTCCGGAGCCCGATATTCCCCCGCTTCAATTTACTAAACAGCAAGTTGAAATCTGGCGAGGAGAGCTTCCCGTCCTTCCGGCGCAAATTCGAGAAGAGTTGATCACTAAATACCAGCTTTCTTCTCACTACGCCGTCATAATCAGCTCCGATCCACAGATGTATGCTAAATTCATGGCCGACCCTTCCAAAGCCACTGCCGACGCTTTAGTTAACAAACGGCCGGCTCAGACATCTCCATCAGTATCAGTTGATAAAAAGATTGTGGAAAAAATTCTTGCTGCAAACCCTAAAGCCGTAGAAGATTTAAAAGCCGGCAAACAGCAAGCCCTTTTCTTCTTAATCGGTCAAATCAAAAAACAGCTCGGCAACGTCGACGTGGCCCTTGCCAAAAGGACGATCGAAGAATTAATATAAGTGCAAGTTCCACCCCAAGGGTGGAACAAAATACTATGGCCAGTAGAATGCAGCCGTTAGTAAATGGTGAGTATTACCACGCATTTAATCGAGGAGTAGCTAAACAGCCAGTGTTTTTAACAATCCAGGATTACTCTCAAGCAATGTTATCACTGGACTATTATCAGTTCGCAAATCCTCCGCTAAAACTATCAAGGTACAAAAGGCTAAGCTCCATTGATAAACATACCTTCAAGGCAAAAATGTCCGAAACAAACACTAAATTAGTTGACGTCATAGCCTTTGTACTTATGCCTAATCACTGGCACCTATTATTAAGGCAAGTAACAGAAGGTGGAATATCACAATTTGTTGGCCAGTTCAGCAATAGTTACACAAGGTACTTTAATACCAAACACTCTCGGGTAGGACACATATTTCAAGGCACATTTAAATCCGTTCATGTAGACTCACAAGAGCAGCTTTTACATTTATCCAGGTATATTCACCTGAATCCTTATTCCTCATCAATAGTCAAAAAAGAACAATTATCTGAATATCCATGGTCATCACTGCCCAACTACCTTCATGGAGAAAAGACCATTTTAGGTTTAAATCAAGTCAAATATAAAAATTTTGTTTACAATCATGCTGACTATGCACAGGAGCTTGAACGCATTAAACATTTGGTAATCGATGATTCATAGTTCCACCCCTGGGGTGGAACATTAATGTCCTAAACCGAAAAAATTAAGCGCCAACAGTCAAAACTAATTTACAACCAGGAGAAAAATAAACTACTCCAGCTTCAATCCAAGACGATTTGCCAGTAGTTTGTTTTAATTTGTCAAGTAATGCTTGTTGAGACGGATCCCAGACTCGATCCCGAGTTTCTAAATCAACTTGCGTTGCAGATAAATTATTTCTATTTCTTATTTTAAGCGCAATAGAGGGGGATTCTGGATATACAGATTTAAGGATCACTCCAGTAGCATCAGGAAATTGATTCCATTGTTGATTTTCAAAAGGAGATAGTGTTATAGACCTATTGGGCCAAACAACATCAGCCGAAACAGTTCCATGTCTCACTCCATAAAAACAACCCATTCCCAGCATAATCTTCTCTAGATGGAAGGGGTTCTCCAATATTTGTGGAGTGATAACCACTTCATTATTTGCTTTGCCATGAGTCATGTCATAGGCAACCACCAGTCCCGATGGGACATTTTTTTGTGGTTTTACTTCAAATTGATCAAAAGCAAAAACTAGTTTCACTCCATCATCCCTTCGGACAACTTCAGGGGTAATTCCTTGAATTTCAGAATTATTGTGGTTAATCCGGCCTCGTTCTGACCATTTAATTAATGGTACAAGATTATTAACAACACCTGACCGGTTCATGATGTCAATTATTCCGGCTTTTGCCTCACTTAACTTCAAAAAATATTTAGTTGTTTCCAATAACCGACCATTATTTAAATCTAAATCAGGTAAGGGGGGAAGCAGTGTTCCTAACCCAACCAACACAGCTAATTCGCCAAATTGCCTTCTAGTAACTTCGGGTGGATTATTATCCATTGCTTAAATAGTCGAGTTTCATTAATATTACACTATACCGGAAACTGGGGCTGGGCCCCTGCCAACACAAGGACATATATGTCACCCAAATTTGTTCACCTTCATGTTCATAGTGAGTATTCCCTCTTAGACGGACTTTCTAAAATTGGCCACATCGTCAAACGTGCTAAAGAATTAGATATGCCGGCAGTAGCACTGACCGACCATGGTGTTATGTATGGCGCCATTGAGTTTTACAAAATGGCCAAAAAAGAAGGCGTAAAACCCTTAATTGGCATGGAAACATACGTAGTAAACCGTAGCCACACCGAAAAAGCCGGCAAAGGCGAAAACAATCATCTTCTGCTTCTGGCCTCCAATTATCAGGGTTATCAAAACTTAATGAAACTTTCCACCATCGCCCACTTAGAGGGTTTTTACTACCGTCCCCGGTTCGATAAAGATACTTTGGCCAAATATAGCCAGGGCTTAATTTGTACTTCCGCCTGTCCCAAAGGCGAAGTGGCCCAACTGCTGTCCGAAAACTCCTACGCCAAAGCCAAAGAAACCGTTGCCTGGTACAAAAATCTTTTTGGTGACCGGTATTATCTGGAAATTCAGCGGCATCAGTTTGAAGATTTTCTTGACGCCGCTCAAGACAATCCCCGGATTGTAGACAAACTTAAGTCTTTGCAAAAATCCGAAAAAATCTGGGTTGACGGTATCGCCAAACTCAGCCGTGATTTAGGCATTAAATTAGTCGCTACCAATGACGCTCATTACCTAAGTCAATCAGACGCCACCGCCCAAGACGCTCTGGTATGCATTTCCACCGGTAAAAACACTTCAGATATTGACCGCTTGCGCTACATCGATGCCCCTACTTTTCATCTGCGTACCCCTGATGAAATGGCAGACATCTTCCCGGATTATCCGGACGCTTTAAAAAATACATTTGAAGTAGCCGAAAACTGTGATGTAGCCATTGAAATTGGTAAATGGTTTTTCCCCCATATCGATCTGCCCGATGGCAAAACCGCCCCCCAAGCTCTCAAGGAATTAGCCAAGTCTCGCTTTTCTGACCGTTATCCTACTTCTACCAAAGAAGTCACCGGCCGACTGGATTACGAATTAGATGTGATTTGTTCCAAAGGTTACGCTCCCTACTTTCTCATGATGGCAGATATGGTCAACTGGTGTACCGACCAGGGCATCATTACCAACACCCGAGGTTCTGCTGCAGGTTCAGTTGTCTCTTATGTTATTGGTATCACCACTGTTGATCCTATTAAATACCTGTTGCCTTTTGAAAGATTTCTTAACCCTTTCCGGCCCAAGCCACCGGATATCGATCTGGACATTGCCGACGACCGCCGGGAAGAATTGATTAAATTTATTGTGGATAAATATGGGGCAGATAAAGTGGCCCAAATTTGTACCTTTGGCCGGATGTTAGCCCGGGCAGCTGTCCGGGATATTGCCCGGGTTATGGGCCATCCTTACGCCGTCGGCGACCGAATTGCCAAGCTCATCCCATTGGGTTCTCAAGGCTTCCCCATGACCATCAAAAAAGCTCTGGACACTTCTCCGGAACTCAAAACTCTTTACGATACGGATACTATTGCCAAAAGCGTGTTAGATCTGGCCCAGGAAGTAGAAGGTAATGCCCGGCACGCTTCAGTTCATGCCGCCGGCATCGTGGTTTCTCCCGGTCCTATGACCGATTACACCCCGCTCCAGCTCGAACCCAATGGCGACAAAATCATTACCCAGTACGAAATGCACGCTTGTGAAGACGTAGGCTTGGTTAAGTTTGATATTTTGGGTATCCGCAATCTATCCATCTTGGGAGCTGCCCTGGACATTATCGCCAAAACCAGAGGCGTAAAAATTGATCTAGACAAAATTCCTTTAGACGACAAAAAAACTTTTGCTATGCTCTCCCGCGGTGAAACCATGGGGGCTTTTCAGTTAGGCGGATCAGGTATGACCAAGTGGCTCAAAGAGCTCAAACCCAACCGCATCGAAGATTTGATGGTCATGGTAGCTCTTTTCCGTCCCGGCCCTATGGCCAATATTCCCGAATATATTGCCCGCAAAAACAAAAAATCTCCGGTCATATATTTACACCCCAAAATGGCCAAATTTTTAGACAAATCCTACGGCATTTTGGTATATCAGGAAGATATTTTGTACACTGCCCTGGAAATTGCCGGCTACGATTGGGGCTCGGTAGACGCTCTGCGGCAGGCCATCGGCAAGAAAAAACCTAAAGAAATGGCCCAGCAGCACGAAATCTTCGTCAAGGGTTGTATCACTACTTCCAAAGTTTCTCCCGAAGAAGCTGAAAAACTCTGGGATCTATTCGTGCCTTTCCAAGGATATGGCTTTAACAAAGCCCACGCTGCCTCGTATGGCTTTGTTTCTTACCAAACTGCATATCTCAAGGCTCATTACCCGGTAGAATATATGACCGCACTTCTGACTGCCGAATCAGGCGACACTGAAAAAATCGTTGAAGCCATCGACGAATGCCGGCGGATCAAGATTGCCGTTTTGCCCCCGGATATTAATAATTCAGACACCAGTTTTTCCATCGACGATGGCAAAATCCGTTTTGGTCTCTCGGCTATCAAAAACGTTGGTGTGGCCGCCATTTCCTCCATTATTCAAGCCCGGGAAGCAGGTCCATTCACATCATTCACTGATTTTTGCCTCCGGGTTGACTCCCAAAAAGTCAACAAAAAAGTTTTGGAAAGTCTGATCAAAGCCGGAGCCATGGACCATTTTGGCAAACGGGCCGCCCTCCTGGCCGCACTGGATAAAATCCGGGAACTAGGTACCAGTATCAGTAAATTAAAATCCTCCGGTCAAACTACCCTCTTTACCTCTTCCGAAACTCCGGATCATTCTGACAAACTGCCAGATATTGACGAATTCGAAAAAACCATCAAACTCGGTATGGAAAAAGACTTATTGGGTTTTTACTTAACCGAGCACCCCCAAGCAGACATTTTAGCCAAACTTGGTCAATCTGTTACCCACCGCATCAGTGAACTCCCGGTAGGCAACCTTACCGGGATGCGGGTCACCATTGGCGGCATTATCGAGACTTGCAGAAATGTCATTACTAAAAACGGCAACAAACCCATGTGTTTTTGCAAAATCTCTGATTCTGGCCGAAGTGTAGAGGCAGTTGTCTTTCCCAAAATTTACGAATTCACTTCTGAAATCTGGAAACCAGACACCGTAGTCATTGTCACTGGTAAACTGGAGATGCGAGATATTGGCGAAGAAGAATCTGAAGACGCAGACATCACCATTATCGTCGATTCCGCCAAATCCTTCGATGGTTCCGATACTTCCGCGATCCGACCTCCGACCACCGACAACCGGATATCTATAGAAATCCCCTCCGGACTACCCCAATCTAAGCTCGTAAGTTTAAACACTCTTTTGCAGTCTCACCAAGGGACAACCCCCGTAAGTCTCACCTTTCTCAAAAATGGTTCCTCCCGGACTCTCCCTCTGCCCTACGGCCTCAACTGGACCCCGGACTTGCAAGTCAAAATCCGCGAGTTGTTAAAAAGCTGATCTTCGGGTAAAATTACCCTCATGGCAATCAGCGCAACCATCAAAGAAACTCTCGTGCACGTCGGAGACATTATCCGGGTGCATACCAAGGTTGTAGAAGGGGACAAGGAAAGAGTTCAGATTTTTGAAGGCATGCTACTAGGGTTACGCGGCCGGGGCGACAACCGGACTTTTACCGTCAGAAAGATTTCTTCCGGCAACATTGGTGTAGAAAGAATTTTCCCCTTTATCTCTCCTTGGATTACCAAAATGGAAGTCAAGAAAAAAGGTGCTGTCCGCCGGGCCAAAATCAACTACGTTCGTCATCAGTCATCCCGCCAAGTTTCTCAAATCACCTCCCAAGAGTGAAACTTTTACTTATCATAACGGTCGGTCTTGTCCTTTATCTCTCCCGCTATATCTTCGTCTACCACTACGAACCGGAATATTACGAAAATTGGTATTACCACTCCCAGTGGAATGTTCCTCAAAGTACCCGGGGTATTTCTGACGGCGAGCTGTACAAATTCGTCGGTTACCGATTGGCCCAGGGCGAAAACCCCTTTGATTTAAATTCCGAAGTTCCTCCTTTTGGTAAATATCTTTTTGGCATGGCCGAAAAATATTTAGGCAATCCTTTTCCAGTCACGATTGCCCTGTATCTTCTTGCCATCGCGGTCATCTATGTATTCTCCCGGTCGGCCTTAGTCACTCTGCTTTTTGCTTCCACCCCGTTTGTAGCCACCCAAGTCCACGAAACTATGCTTGATATGCCTCTAATGACCGCCTACTTGCTTCACGCTTGGCTGTTTGTTAGATACCTACACAATCGTAAACTCAGAGAACTTAGTCTTGCCGGCCTTTTCTTGGGCCTGGCCTCCGGAATCAAACTTCCCATCTATACTCTGCCCATATTAATTCTAGGACTGTTCTTATCGAAATTTTCCCCAGTCTATTTGCTTTCTACAGCCATAGGTTACGGACTCTCCTGGTTTAATTACTTCATTGCCCACCCCAATCCCATTCCCTGGATCAGACTCCACACCAAGATGTTTGATTTTTACTCCGGATCTTTAGATAAAATCGACCATCTCAATCAATGGAAAACCATTTTCATCAATTCTTACCAGGGGTGGTGGCAAAAAGGAATAATTAACATTACCGACTGGTCGCTCCTTCTTCCTTTGGGCGTAATCGCTACAGTAGTAATTTTTGTGAAATCTTTCCGGCACAAAGATCTTCCCGCTCTATATCTCTCATCTCTGGCACTTATTTTTCTTGCCATCAACTCCCTAGTTCCTTTTTGGCCCCGGTATTTGATGCCGGTCATCCCTCTGTTTTGCATCTTAATTTACCGGCTTTTCAAAAAACACCGCTGGGTAATCTGGATTCTGATTCTTGCCAATCTTCCTACTTTAATTTCCAGTCTGACCCCCAAAGATTCCTCCGGCGATGCCCAAGCCTCAGCCAGGTTCATCTCTACTAGGGCTTACCGGGAACTCTACCGGAGTCTACCAGTTGACGAGCGCAAGGCACTTCCCGAGGATGCTTTTATCGCAACCTACGAACAGTTCCTCGATCGTCTAGATACAAGAAAAATAGACACCCAACTTACCGGTCAAAACTTGGAAATTACTTACACCACCAAATACGGTCCGCTTACCCACACTGTACCTTTAGTTTTTACCAAGATCAACAATCAGTGGAAAATGAACTGGACCTGGGACATCATTTGGCCGGGATTTACCCCAGACAGCACATTAGTCATCGTAGAAAAAACTCCATCCTTTGGCAAGGCGTTATATATTATCCCCCGGCAAATGTATGACTGGACCTGGTATTTAAATGCTCTGTCCGCAGTATTAAAAGAGGGGGGGATTCAGGTCGAACAAAACATCAGAACCGTAGTTCCCGACAATTACCCCAGGTTTGTAGGATTCTTTCCCTCCGGAGTTACTCAAGAGACACTTGATAAAGCTCTAGAAATCCCCGGAACCCGCATCCGCGACGATTCTCCCGAGCCTATTCCTGCCACCATCTATCTTCTCTCTCCCACCGGCCAAAAAACCTTCATTCTTAAGTGAACGTTTTTGAACAAATTCGAACGTATTTCAAAGGTAGCGGCGGCTGACCGCACCAGCCGCCGCACTATCTTAAAGCTCGGCCTGTGGCCTCGCTTATTTTCAGCGCGCGCGACTTTTTTTTCTTGCTCCGCAAGCAAATTATACAAAAATTTAGTACAATTTAGAATATGGAAACAAAACTATCTACCAAGCCAATAATACCAGAATATGGAGAAATTCCAAAGCCTGAGTTGGTAATACGTCCGCAAACCCCAGATGAAGAAATGGATTATTTGTGGTTTGTTTTAAAAGGTGTGCCATT
>Ga0209210_1001095_pt1 | contig 24266 bp, 29 predicted proteins | sample RifGroA1_FD_183991 | JGI IMG/M metagenome (GOLD analysis project Ga0209210, IMG submission 183991) | Contaminated groundwater microbial communities from Rifle, Colorado, USA - Rifle Groundwater A1 (SPAdes) (version 2) | ecosystem: Environmental > Aquatic > Deep subsurface > Groundwater >...
TTGGCATAGGTTCGTCAGATTCGGTATAAGAAACCACCCGTAACGTTTCGAGCCTTATTGTCCTTCGCGTACCGTGACTTTTTGGAAACGCGTACAGATGAATAGTTCCTCATGGACACGCTCTGGGACGGAATCGTCTTTTATGATCAGATTGCCCAGAACAACTTACACAGAGACATCCGTCACGTATTACTTCTTCATGAAAATGACATGGCAGCACTCTTTCTGGGAAGTCTCATCGATCGAATTCGGGAGAGAGGATGGACAATCATCGACCCGGTTCGCGCTTATGAGGATCCAATTTCGAAGATGGTTCCAAAAACCCTCCTGCTCCAGCAAGGACACGTGATGGCTCTCGCCGTTGATGCAGGATACGCCGGCCCAACAGGGACCCAATGGGAGGATACCCGCGAGCTGAAGAAGTTTGTGGAGTCGAGAAGAGTGTTTCAGAAAAGAGAATCACCTTGAAATTCAGAGATACTCTTCCTACAATAGGAAAAAATCAGCGCTATGTAGCTGAAAAGATTGTGAACGGGTCAAGCACCCCAAAATTTAATGCGCCTCGTCATTTTCAAAAAGTGGCGGGGCGTTTTTGTTTTAGAGGAATATCGAAATGAAATTCTCTGCCTCGTTTCTTGCGCCGCTATTTGTGCTCGGATGTTCCACTCATCAATTACATGTCGACAGTGAAAAGATTAAAACCTGGTCCGATGTACAAAACAGATCCGAGCCATTTGAATTGCCTTATGCCGCTGATTTTAAGAGCGGTCCGTATTTTCTAACTTACATCGCCGTCGAACATGAAAACGACAAATCTAGCCCGACATTCAAATTGATAGAAAACGCGTTTAAACACGCAAAATATGATGCGGTCATTATTGAAGGTGTCCCTTTTGAGCGCGGAGCTAGCCCGAGCAGCATCTTGGATACGGCACGGAGAACCAATCGAGATAATTTCTTCGAAATGGGAGAACCCGGTTACGCAGCTATACTGGCTGACTCATATAAAATTCCTTTCTTCGGCGGAGAACCTCCAGAACAAGAAATCAAGTACGAAGCTTTGAAGGGAGGACTTAGCGGCGATGATTTAGTTGGATTCTATTTCGTCAGACAAGTCCCACAGTGGTTTAGAGAGAAGAAACTTCCGAAAGCCTCACCAGACGTTTTGTATAGAGGCTTTTCTCAACTCACATGCCTCGACTTCAATATTCCTAAAGACAAATGTTTGAGCTTTGATAGCTTCAAGGGCTGGTATTCAACGGCCAATAATAAGGACTTTCTTACCGGCTTCGAATCAGAAGAAGCTGCACCGATCCGCGACGGAAAGTACAAAACTCAGCGCATAGCAGCTCAACTGGGACGCATACGCGATCGCTCAATCTTGAATGCAATAATCACAGTGCTCAAGAAACACAAAAGTGTACTGGTTGTTTATGGAGGAGGACATTTTGCTACCCAGCTTGACGCCCTCACTGACGTTCTCGGGAAACCAACTTACTGGAAGAAACACCCTTGAAAAGTCATACAAACTTTCCTACAATAGGAAGAAATCAGCGCTATGTAGCTGAAAAGATTGTGAACGGGTCAAGCACCCCAAAACTTAAACGCCTTCAGTTTACATCATATGTAGCTGAAGGCGTTTCCTTTTTTGGCTTTCGATATTTTTCAAAGTGGATTGAACCCGCTGCAAAATCAAACCGAAGGAGTTTCGAATGACGCCAGGTCCAGAAAAATGGTCTCGACAGCTTATACAAGTATCCGCTTGGATGAGAATTGGGCTCATCTTTCTCGTACTGATGTCACCACTCGCCCTTGCTGCGACTGCGGACCAAGATGACGACTATGTTGACACTCCGGCAGCCACTCCAAAGGAACTCACGACTTGGAATAAAATTCCAAAACACAGATTTGGAATGAAATGGAAGATTAATGGATCCGAATCAATCCCTGCATCGAAGGCCGGAAACTATTCACCAGAAAACGCCTTGGACGGCAACCCCGCATCCGCCTGGTGCTTCCAAAACAAGGGGGCATGGATAGATATTTGTGACACAAATAAAGACGGACTGAACATGTACACAGAACTGAAGGCGATTGCCATTATCCCAGGATTCGCCAAATCAGATGCTCTATTTCAAAAGAACGGTCGAGTTACGAAATTTCGTGTCACTGACAAATACCAGCCGGCAAATTCTGTAACTTTTGAAATAAAATCCATTCCAAATCGATCCGCTGATGCCATTCGAGTATTCGGGAGCCTGGAACCACATCGTGCCTCACCGGAATTTGAACCACTTGCGGCAATATTTCACGGCCTTCATAAGTGCCTGCGTATTGAAGTCCTTGATTTCATCCCTGGCAAAACATCGAAAGATGTATGCATTTCAGAAATTATTCCCCAAGTACGATGGGATGAATGATTGATAATAGGCAATTTCTCTCCTACAATAGGAAATAATCAGCGCTATGTAGCTGAAAAGATTGTGAACGGGTCAAGCACCCCAAAATTTAATACGCCGCGTCATTTTCGGATTTCCCCGAGGGTTACGCGGCGTTTTTTGCATTCAGAAACGGAGAACTCCGCATGAAGTTTCTCTACCGCTCACTCACCTCTGCGCTCATTAGTCTCACCGGATTTTCTTGTGCACATCAAAACATTAGCCATCAAGCTCAGGAACCGCTAGATGCAACAAATCAAAGTATCCAAAAAACAAAGGAACCGTCTAAATCTGAAGACAAAACAATCGATATATCCGGGCAAACGGCAGATATCCGTTTTTTTGTCGAGACACTTGAAGACGCACACCCGAATATTCAACACATTGGAAAATTAAAATACAAAAAGCTTAAAGCAGCGTTGCTGAAAAGCCCGAGCGGCCCGGTTTCTCGCTCTGTTTTTTCCGAAAAAATTCAAGCCTTCCTTCACGAGTTCCATGACGGTCACACAACTGTTCCGCCCCAAAATCCTTTTCGAATTCCATTCGAATTCAAACTTTATGAAAATCGAGTTTTCATCGACCGCAACTACAGCCTGAATGAATCGTTTGAAGGCTTTGATAAATGCGAAATCATCGCGATCAATCAAGAGGCGATCTCAGAAATTATTCAAAAGCGGCTGGCGTTGGCCTCCTACGAAAAAGAACCGTATGGCATTTTGTATGTAGTAAAGACTCAGCTTCTTCGGTTCTCTGATGACCAGCCGGTACAACTCCAGCTTTCTTGTAAGGGCTTACCGGTTCAAAAAGTTTTCACCCCGGAACCCGGGAGGATTCTGAAATTCAAACCAGAGCAAAAACCGCCGTTTGAATTTCAATTGAGCTCGAACAACAAAATAGGAATCCTCACTTTTCGATCGTTTCAAGACAGCACTTATTGTTCACAAAAGGACTGCTCAAGTCTCCCTAGCATGCGCGAGGTTGTGACTAACGCAGTGAGGGAGATGAGCGATCGGCATTCGCAAGCACTCATCATCGACATTCGGAATAATTCCGGTGGCACCTCCCGAGTTGCAGAACCGATTTATGATGCAATTACGGACTCCCCAATGAAAGACTGGGAAATCAAAATCAAATATTCAAAGACCTTTCTCCTGAGCGATGGGGAACATTATCCGAATGCGAAACCAGGTACGATGATCAGCCCACGCCTGATTTATGGAACAGACGGAACTTATAAACCCAAGCCCGTCGACAAATTTCACGGAAAAGTCATCTTGCTCATGAACCGAGGCACCTATAGTTCGGCGAACATGTTCGCATACTCAATGATAGATAACGGTCTCGCTATCAGCGTTGGCGAGCCCCCAGGCAATGGCGGATGCAAATTCGGCGATGCCAAGTTTTTCACTCTGCCTAATAGCGGCTTGACGATTCAGTACGCACATAAGGAGTTTCGTCGGCCAAAATCTGAATTGTGCGATCAAGGCGATCCGGATTTGGTCATCGACTACCCTTTCATGGAAAAAGCGGATGACTACCTCGCGGGAAAAGATTCCATGCTCGATTTCGTCCTAAGTTCAGTCGAGAAACTGGAGAGGCAGCAGAAATGAAAACTAATATTCTTGGTCAGACCAACCTGAGTGTGTCTTGCATCGGCCTCGGCACAATGAATTTCGGAGCATTATGTGATGAACGGGAAAGTCATCGCATTCTCAACGCCTTTACAAGTGCTGGCGGAAATCTCATAGACACCGCAAACGTCTATTCTCTGCAAATGAAGGAAAGCCCCCACTTTCACAGTCGCGGTAGTTCAGAACAGTTTATTGGCTCTTGGCTTAAAGTAACAAAGAAGCGGAATCAGATAATCCTTGCGACAAAAGTCGGCATGGAGATGAATGACGCATACCCTGGTCTCTCGGGCAAAGCGATCAAATTTCAGGTGGAGCAAAGTCTTAAACGTTTACAAACGGACTATATCGATCTTTATCAAGCTCACTGCGACAGCACATCGGAATCACTGTTTGAAACAGTGCAGGCATTTAATGATCTCAAAAAAGAAGGAAAGATAAGACACTTCGGGTGCAGTAACTACAGTGGATCTCGACTAGCTGAATCCTTTCAAGTGGCGCGGGATCATAATCTTTTGCCTTATAGTACCACTCAAAGCGCCTACTCTCTTCTTCGTCGTATTCACGTTGAACAAGAGATCTTGCCTTCAGCGCAGAAGGCACAAATGGGCATAATTGCTTACAAGGCACTCGGAGGAGGATTCCTGACCGGGAAATATCGCCCCGACTCACCGATTCCAGATTCACCAAACAGCGACGTCATTGTTCGTCGAGCTTTCAACGAACCGTCACTGAAGCTTGTAAAGACCTTAGAACAGATTGCAACACCCAAGGAGGCATCGGTCGCTCAAGTCACGTTAGCCTGGTATTTGAACCAATCCTTCCTAAGCAGTGTTCTCGTCGGGGCAAGATCTGCGGAGCAGCTAGAGCAGCTTTTGAAGGCGAATACCGTCCCTCTATCGCAGGTTGAAATCGAAAGGATCGACATTGCGAGTAAGCTGTGCCAACCATGAGAATGACCTTGAAAAACCACAGTACGTTTCCTACAATAGGAAGAAATCAGCGCCAAGTAGCTGAAAAGATTGTGAACGGGTCAAGCACCTCAAAACTTAATGCCTCGCGTCATTTGCTGATTTTTCAGCCAGTTTCGCGGGGCTTTTTTGTATTTGGAAATTGCGTTTCCACTCAAGGAGTCGACCGATGAAAACTCAAAATAGAAACTCTCTGGATTTCAAAATTTGTGATTTCACCACAAACAACTACGACGCCATTTGTGAAATCCTCAACTCCGTCTGGCCAGGAAGACAATTGAGTCCTGCGACCCTTCAACACATTGACAAGGAATTCGAACAATATTTTCAAAAACGTTGGGTCGGCGAAGTCAAAATGGGCGAGCAATCACAAGTCGTAGCCATTGGATCCGTAAGCGAGTCCCCTTGGTTTGTGAATACCGGCACCTATGCAATCAACATCGCCGTACTTCCCGCCTATCGAAATCAAGGAATCGGAACTGCCATTTATTCCCACTGTATTGAAAGTTTAGCCCCCAGAAAGCCCAAAACACTTCAGTCTCGCTGCCCCCTAGGCGACTCAGGCGGCCTTTCTTTTCTTAACAACCGAAATTTCATCATCCACAACAAACGTTACATGTTCTCTCTCAAGCTTGACTCGGACGCAGCTCAAAAGGCTATTGATCAGATTCCCGCTGACCTGTCTTCGCTGAAGCGGCAAGGCGTGACGATAAAATCATTAAAAGAAGTCGGCAGGTCTCCTGAGTTCGATCGAGCACTACACACTCTCGATAATGAACTGACAGGGGACATCCCCTGCCTCGCTAACGCGAACCCCTTACCTTTCGAACAATTCGTAGCGGCCGCGCTGGACGAGAAGCTCAATCCCCCGGGAGGCATGTTGATTGCTTTCGCCGGGGCACAAATCGTGGGCTACTCAGGAATATTTGCAGACGCAAACGCACTTAAGGGCGGCATCAAGATGACTGGAGTTCGCCGGGAGTGGCGTGGAAAAGGAATCGCGAAAGTTCTAAAACTATGTCTGATCAAAGCTGCCCGCGACCTGGGATTCGAAGAGTTGGAGACGGCAAATGACGAGACCAATGCTCCGATTCTCGGTTTAAACAGAAAACTTGGATTCAAAGAAGCATCGGGAATCATCGAACTCAAAAAAGATTGGGATTCACGTTGAAAACGGCAGCTAACGTTCCTACAATAGGAAAATATCAGCGCTATGTAGCTGAAAAGATTGTGAACGGGTCAAGCACCTCAAAATTTAGACGCCCCGCGTTATTCTTGGGTTTTCCCGATTATTCCGCGGGGTTTTTTATGCCTACGTATGTATGTACAAACGTATATCGACGTGATTCACTACCCCCCATATGAAACGCAAAACCTCCTCACCAAAATCACTGAACCGCGATCTGAGTGATTACCTTTCCCCCGAACACTTCAAGCCCATTACTTTTGAATTTGCACCCAAGGACAAGAGCATAACGATTCGAATCTCAAGCGAACTGTTGAAAACGGTACAAGGCGCCGCAAAAAAGCGAAAAATCAGCTATCAAAAACTGATTCGTGAAGCGATCGAGCAATTTGTGAGAAAAGCAGAGTGAACCCATGAAAAAAACAAAGCCAAAGAAACAACTCAAAAAGAAATTTCTGCCACAGGCTGTGTCAAAATTGGGAGATCTTCCCTCACCTGCCAAACAAGAACACGGCGAGATACTCCTCTACCAGACCGAAGACGGCCAGACCAAGATCGAGGTCCGCATGGTGGGAGAGACCGTTTGGCTTTCGACCTACCAGATGGCCGCCCTGTTTCAACGAGATAGGTCCGTAATTTCAAAGCACATAACAAACATTTATGAGGAGCAGGAGTTACGCCAGGATCAAACCTGTGCAAAATTTGCACAAGTTCAACGCGAGGGATCAAAAGAGGTAGAGCGCCAAAGTGACTTCTTTAATCTCGATGTCGTCATTGCCGTTGGCTACCGGGTAAAGTCTAACCGGGGCACTCGATTCAGGATTTGGGCGACCCAACGACTCCGCGAATACCTAATCAAAGGTTTCACGATGGACGATGACCGTCTCAAGCGCATGGGAGGGGGCAACTATTTTGACGAGCTACTCTCTCGCATTCGCGACATACGCTCATCTGAACGGGTATTCTGGCGAAAGGTTTTGGATATCTACGCGACCAGTATCGACTACGACCCCAACACTGACGTTTCCAAAACCTTCTTCTCTACCATTCAAAACAAAATTCATTGGGCCGCCCACGGCAAGACTGCGGCCGAAGTGATCGTCGAACGCGCCGATGCCGAACAGCCCAATATGGGACTCACTTCGTGGACTGGCAAAGCGCCTAAGAAAACCGACGTCGCAGTCGCAAAGAATTATAGCACCCCAAAATTTAATGCCTCGCGTTATTTGCGGATTTATCCGATAATTTCGCTGGGCATTTTTGTTTCTTTTTTTTGATAAGAAGAAATTATGAAAATAAATTCGCGTAAAAACTTTGGAGTCTCAGACACAATCCATAATGCAACTTACTACGATGCGCTCAACACCTTCACGCATGACATCCCGTTCTATTTAAATGAAGCCAAAAAAGCGCGCGGCCCCGTCCTTGAACTTTGCTGCGGAACCGGCCGCATATCTATCCCACTCGCCGAGGCTGGAGTAAATATCACGGGTGTAGACATTACAAAATCTATGCTTACTGCCGCCAAGAGCAAAGCAGCTAAAGCTAACCTGGCAACCCCATTTCATCTTGCAGACATAAAGTCGGTACGCTTGCGCAAGAAATACCAACTTGTATTCATTCCTTTCAACTCTCTGCAATGCATCTACACGCTCTCTGATATCGAAAAGGTTTTCGCAACGGTGAAATTTCACCTCGCGCCTGGCGGAAAATTCATTTTTGACGTTTTCAACCCCAGCATCGACTACATGGTCAAGATGAAGAAGCGTCAGAATGGAAAATACCGACTCACATTAGCAGACAGGCGAAAGGTTTCCATCGATGAAATCTGCTCCTACGATTCTGAAGGGCAGGTCAATCGCGTTACCTGGTTCCACCGCACAGGAAAGAGCAATGCGATCCCAGAACAACTCGATATGCGCTGTTTTTACCCATTAGAGATGGCCGCATTACTTAAATATAATGGTTTCCGGGTTCTCAAGAAATATGGGAGCTTCAGTAAAAGTCCCTTTACAAGCGACTCGATGAAACAAATCTTCATCTGTGAGGCGGGCCGATGACAACCGAAAAACATTCAGAACATTTTCTTACCGATGCCAGAAGCTTCTGGTGGAACAAAGATTACCTAGAACTTGTGAGTAAGCGCTGGGAAACACAGAACGTCACGTCAGTTTTGGATATTGGATGCGGCGTTGGTGACTGGACTGCCGCTTTACTGACTATCCTACCAGAGGGAACGAAAGTCTGTGCGGTCGATCGTGAGCCAGCATGGGTACAAAAAACCCAAGACCGCTTTGGGCACAGGGTTCTTGTGCAGCAAGCAGCTGCGGAACACCTCCCCTTCCCAAATGCCTCGTTTGATCTGGTCACGTGCCAAACCCTATTGATTCACGTTTCCGATCCCAAGCATGTAATTAAGGAAATGCTTCGCGTACTGAAGCCCGGCGGTTTACTTGCAGTTGCCGAGCCGTCTAATGCCGCTCAAACTCGCGATTCAATATACCTATCACTGAACGAAGCTAGCGCAATTTTTGAAATTGGCGAGATCTCTGAACGTGGGAAAATTGCACTTGTTGAGGGCAATAACTCTCTGGGAGACGTTCTTCCTGGACTGTTTGCCGAGTGCGGGCTCGAGAATATTCAGACATACACTGGCGATAAAGCAATGACACTTGTCCCTCCCTATTCGGGTCCAGGGCAAAGCGAAGCAATCGCAGATCGCATTCGCGATGCAGATACTAACTTTTTCATGTTCGGCTACGAACAAACGAAAAAGTATTTCCTCGCCGGCGGCGGCTCTCAAGAAGATTTTGAGCGGTACTGGAAAATCGGGTTAGAAAACCTAAAAAAGGTAAAAGAAGCAATTTTGAACAATACCTATCATTGTGCGGGCGGCATCGTTATGTATCTAATCTCGGGAAGAAAGGGACTCATTTAACTTGAACTCGAACGCGAACAACTGTTTCCTATGTATGGACCCGCCCTGTGAAAGCAAGAGATTACTGAAGATATTGGCTTGTTAGAATTGGATGCTTCTATGTATCCGGCCTTTAACTTCGGTCTTTTGACCCGGGCCATAATGGAATCTGCGTTCTCTTTCCTGACTACAATAAGGACATTCATTCGTACACAAACCTGTGCATTGCCGAACAGTTCAGCAACTCGACAGACAGAGATTGGACCCAGAACTTCTTACAATTTTTCCAGAAGTTTTGGTATACCCCGAACAAGCTGGATCGTGAAATAATGCGGCTGCAAGCCTAGCAGTGAGAGTCGACGAACACCGGGGCCAACGCTTTGTGAGTATACCAACGGTCCCTTGGGGTAAGAAGGCCAGAATTCCCCAAGCGCTCGCGCAGCGGCCGAAAGGCCCAACGCCAGCGATAATGGGATGGGCGCCATTCCCACACGGAGTATGCGAAAGTCAAATCCCGCTTGCGAGTAACCCTCGGCGGGAAAGTAGCCAATGCTTCAGGACCCATGGATTTCTGTACGAATGAATTTCCCTGTAAATGGCACCTTGACGAGAATCATCGATTTAGTGTATATACAGTATTATGTTCACATGGGACACGCAGAAGGCCATCATCAACTTCGAAAAGCATGGTGTTTCATTTGAAGAAGCAGCAACTGTTTTCAGGGATGCAGACGGCCTTGACTGGGCGGATACAAGTCACTCCCAAGCTGAAAACCGATTTAAACGTCTCGGAATGTCCGTGATAAAAAGAATCCTTTTAGTCGTGTACACGACAAGGACGGTGAGAAATGGCAAAGAAACAATCAGGATCATCAGCGCGCGGCGCGCGAATCGCAAAGAACGCAAAGCATATCTCGGATCGTGATATCGACTATTCCGATATCCCACCATCGACGGATGAAGAGCTTAAGTCCGCTCGCCGCGTTGGCCGACCAAAAACCGGCAACGCAAAACAACTTATTGCGATCCGCATTGATCCCAAACTGCTGGCGAATTTGCGAAAACTGGCCTCGAAGCAAGATAAACCTTATCAAACACTGATCCATGAGCTTTTGGAAAAGGCCGCGAAGAAAGCTGCGTAAAGTTCCTTGCGAACGTGGTTAGACTTTCCTACAATAGGAAGAAATCAGCGCTATGTAGCTGAAAAGATTGTGAACGGGTCAAGCACCCCAATTTCTTAAATCGTTTTCAAACGAACCTAGGGCAGCTGGAACCACAGCTGCCCTTTTTTATTTCAAGAACTTAGCGCGACATTTTTAGGTTCATGTATCGACGTGAGTGGTTCGCCGAGACAATACACGAACCATAGTGCCATACCAGCTTCGTTTCACAGCCAAATTTCTAGGCCTGCGTGGAAGCCGATCCAAACACGATGTTGAGGGTCAAAATCACTCGGAAACGCGCTGCCCTCTTTAAACACATGGTTCACGGTCGGGCCGACTGAAATAGAAATCTTACGCATTATGCGCCAACCCGGTAGAAACCGAACCTGCGTCATCCATGCCGGCCTTTCAAAAATATTAGTCCTATTTACGTAGTTGAAAATGCCCTCAATTCCAACGAAAGCCCTCTCGCCGCACCATTGTCCGCCAAAACCCAGTCCAAACAGATGAAACCCAGCAGCCGAATCACCTGAAGTACGCTGGCCATACTGGATAATAGAATATGACTTCTCGGACCCATTCCGAAACTGGAGCTGATGGAATTTATTTTCGCTATACCCATAGCCAAGACGATACATGCCATCTTCAACTACGTTAATAAGGCCAACGGGTACTGCACCTTTCCCTCTGCTTTTGTTAAATAGCCCGACCTGCAAACCCTTCATGTCGTCGGCAATATTGACAACACCTATCTGCGCTCCCCGCATGAGCCCATGAGCATAATTGCCAGCTCCAACCTGCGCCCCGGAAATGTCGCTCTGCGCCTCATTCACGCCGCCTACCTGCCAACCTCTGACTGTTTCCTGTGCCCGGTTAAAGGCGCCCATCTGTACCCCGTCCACTCCTCCACGAGAAAAGTTAGCGACCCCCATTTGTGCTCCCGTCACAGACTCAGCGACGCTCAGCCCACCCAACTGTGCGCCTGTCATGCTGCCCGCTCGATTGTAGCCGCCCACTTGGGCACCTGTTACTTTTGCCGCCAGATTGTACCCTGCTGTAATCTGGGCGCCGGTCATTGGCCCTGAGTCTATGAGGTTTGCACCGGGGGCGATCTGCGCCCCTTCTACTGATTTGCGAACACGATTGAATCCAAGCAGTGTTATTTGAGCGCCAGTAAGCTTGGCGGATCGCGCATTCAAAAGACTCATATGAAAGCTATTAACGCTACGATCTTGATCCAGTATGTTCGTACTCACCCCAGGCATGACCGAAAATTCTGCGGGAATGGAGACGTAATCTTCTTCAACCATTGCGTCCATTTCATTTTCATCGCCACGAACCGCGCTTACCTCTCCCTCCAGGTTGTGAAAATCTGATCCCGCCAATTTCAACGCGTGATTGGGGCCGAGATTGGCACTGGCTCCCGCAATCTTCCCGCTCCTATATGATGTAATGGTGTAATTTCCTGGCTCCAATCCCACCGCAACAGGTTTGGGAACGTACTTATCTACTTCGGCAACAAGCTTTTCATCTTTGTCGCGGATATAGAATCTTCCAAGCAGTTTTTCCTCAAACACAATCCTAGAATTCGTATTCCGAATGTCCGTCATCACAAGCTCACCGCTACCGGCGAGTTCAATGCTATAAGACGGATGCTGTGGCCCAGCGAGTGTCTTTTCAGTGCGTGCCAATGTTTGATTGAACGCATACTGATAGGCCTCGTTCAATGTTACCTTGCTATCTGCATTGACATCTGCTGCGCCCCGTACCCCTGACAATAGGTAGTGCGTGAAGAACGAACCTTTTACCCGATCGGACTCTTGGGCGGCCTCCTTGGCGGAGCTAGAAGTCAGCACTACATAGCCCTTCAATTTTGAGAGTGAATCATCGAGAAAAGGGGCCCTTTTTACACCCCCTTTTACCTGAGTCAACGAACCTGACGCACAGGAGTCCAACACAACCACGCTTAAATCAGCAGAAATACGCGCAATCTCTTTCTTAAGTTCGCGGTATGTGACTTTCTCTCCATCTAAAAGCAAACCTTCGTCATCAGAGTGACCGGAGTAATAGAGGAATAACTCGGTACGAACGTCCCTTGTCTTACTTCCACCGATAATCGTCTCTACATCTTGAAACCGATTTAAAAAGTCCTTCCGGCTAGGATTCAAAAGAACAATGGCGTCTCGGCTATCCAGCCCACCCAGTTCCTCCATGACTTTGGTAAATGCCTTAGCATCACTCGCGGCATATTTCAGCGTCTGGCGGCCACGACCACCCTCATTTTTCCCAACCACAAAGGCAAACCGTCTTATCTTTTGGTTGGTTGCATCGGAGCGCTCCTCGTCCGCCCAGCACGACACAACAGTAGACAGGAAGATCATTCCGCAAAACAGTAGGACGATATTTTCTTTAACAACTCTCATGACTATTTCCTCAATGTGATCGTAAATTGCTGCATTCCTTGTGAACCTTCAGCCGGTAAATCTATTTTAAAACGCCCAGTGCCCGCATCCATTCGACCTGCCTTCGCCGCCCCCACAATTTGATCTGCACTAAACGGCTTCTCAGAAGTAACCAGGACAAATGTTTCAAATAACGGGGATTCATCTAACTCAAAGGAACTGGGCAAAACGACCTCTCTCCCAGGTTCCAGCAATGGCGATACCTCCGCCTTTTCTGGCCAATGTAAGGTCACTTGTTTGCGTCCATCGACCGACACAATGACGCCATACTTTCTATTCTCAACAGAGTAACTCAGCTGGATCAGGTCATGCGGCTTCACCGGCTCGCCGTTAGCCATCTTCTCTAATGTCCCACCCTGTTGGCGATAAATTTGTAGTGCTGTGGTGATCCCTTTTGTTCTTTCTTCGCTATATTGACCCGACTGGGCTGGAGTGGAACTGCGCAAAGACGGGAGGATGGCAACTAACAATACAGCGGCCACTGGAATAGGCGCTATCACCAATAATTTGCGCAGCAAATCGGCTCGCGACCACCATGAGGACGGCTTTGCGGCGTTAACTCGGTCACGAACCTTCTTCCCAATGAAATCCGCAGGGTATTTCTTCAGTATGTCCTGATTGGACTGGCGCAATTGCTTCACCTGTTCTTGCAGCTCAGGTGAGCTAGCTATTGCACTGGATACTTGTGCTGCTTCTTCAGAGCTAAGTTCGCCCAGAAGAAATTTTTCCAAGGTAAGCTCAGCCAACTGTAGCCTTGAAGAAACCTGCCGATCTTGATTCTTTTTCGATTTCATATTTCTTCCTCAAGCTTTCTCAGGTTCATTCCAAATTTTCTGAGCCTTTTTCTTACTCCAGACATCGATAGACCGGACTCCTTCGCTATCTCTTGGAGAGTCATTCCATCGTGATAAAATGAAACGGCCATCCAAGCCGTTGATTCCTCGCTCATTGAAAAAAGCTTTGTAATGTAATTTCTGGCAACCATTTTTGACTCAAGCTCCGAGCGATCAGCGATTTCCAGCAACACTTCGGGCAAGGCCCTGTTGGCAGGGTTCCTTGCGTCCGACCTGATGATGTTCAGACACACATTGGTAGCGATCCGATAAAGCAAACTTGAAAACGCCTGCTCCTCTCCGCGTCCATAAGAAAGAAACTGAACAAAAGTATCCTGCATCGCCTCCATAGCGATGACCTCACTCCCCAAAAGTCTTTGGCATCGCCGCAGAACCATTGGGCCATACTTTTCATAAACGTGATCGAACCTATCGATCATCTCAGCCGTTTTCCTTGCTGCATCAGCCATTGTGTTGTCCGTTTGCGTTGCTCGTTCATATTCCTTAAACACCGACCGGCCTGGAAAGTGTTACCGGGATAGCGAATTTTTCTTCTACCGGATCAAAATAATGCCAACCCGTCAACAATAGAACCCAAGAAGTTCTTTTGAAATAGATAGTTAGACCTGGCACAGGAAGGAGCCGGACAATGTCAGAACTACTTCTTTCGAGACAAGAGCATCGCATGCCCCCACTTCGAGGCCTGCGAATCCTGGATCAGATGAAGTTGCGCAACCCGGACCTTGTCCAGGATGCGCGGAAGCTGGCCCGTGGATGTCGCGAGTACAGCTAGAACAGCGGCTACTTGGATGAGTTTTCGGATTCCCATGTGAGTACCTCCTTGAGGAATTCGGGACGTGATTGATGCCATTCGAGTATCCGATGCACCGTGCATCGGTCCCACCGCCTGGCAGTACGGGGACGAAGTTTTTGTTCATTCAGGTGATCGGCGATTTCCCGTGCGTTCTGACCTGAGTCCCTGAGCTTCAGGATCACAAGGAAAGTTTCGTACTCCTGTGGGTGCCTAACCGGGCGCCCGCGCTCGTACCGGAACCCATAGGGCGAATTCCACCGAACTTTGCCCCGAATGACTTGTGATTCGGCACACCCGGTCTTTGCATTGGCAGCGGGAAGAACCCCTGCCATCTCTAACTGAATCCGAACACCCTCGCGGGACTTGCTCAGCGCTTTCGAAATCTCCGAGATCGAGTGCCCTAACCTGAACATTCCAGAGTTGTTTGGAGTTTTTCACGTTTTCCGTGTATGCTAACGTTCAGTAATTGATGGGGTTTAAGTTTTGATGTTGCCGAAGGATTTGGGACCCTAAAATTTAATGCCTCGCGTCATTTGCTGATTTTTCAGCCAGTTTCGCGGGGCTTTTTTGTTTTTAAACTTGATTGCCACGACCTTACTTTTGTATATACTTAATTTATGTTCGAATGGGATGAGAACAAAGCTTCACTGAACCTGAAAAAGCATGGAATCAGCTTTGAAAAAACTCAAAGCTGCTTTTCAGATCCAGGTATTGTTATGGGGCACGATCTCAGCCACTCCGGCAATGAAGACCGCTACATTGGAATCGCTAAATCTGAAGCAGGGCGGATTCTGACATTTATTTTTACAATTAGGAGGGCACGCAATGGCAAAGAAACGTTCCGCATTATCAGCTCACGGCAAGCCTCAAGCAAAGAGCGCAAAGCATATCCGCGATAGCAAAATCGATTTCAGCGATATTCCTGAGCTCTCTGACGAACAATTAAAATCCATGCGTCGCATCGGCAGACCCCTACTCGGAGCTGCGCCAAGGAAGATGATTGCTGTTCGACTTGATACCGAAGTTTTGGAAAGCTTAAAATCAGAAGCCAGGCGCTCACGGAAGCCCTACCAGAGTCTAATTAATGAGATTCTGGCGAAACACGTGAAGAAAGCGGCCTAGCTATGTCTCTCGGAGGACACAATAAGCGCAAGACGGAACACGCCGGAGCCAAAAACGGCGGTGGACATTCGGGCACTCGCAATGAAGCGAAGCGTGGGTCTAAGAAAATTAGAAGATCGCGAGACAAAGACGAAGTTCGAAAAGAGTACGATTTTTCGAATTCGAAGAAGAACCCCTACTCGAAAAATCTTAAGAAAGAAGTTTTAGCGTCCTCTTGCTTGCGTGCGGTCAGCGCAGTCTTCTCAGCCCCCAGCGCTTCAATCTGATCTTTAACAAGCTTCAGCCCGGGACCGTCCGTCATCTCGCCCAGCATTCGAAACACGCGTTGCACATCTTGGTCAATTGTCGCCAAACGAGTTTGAACACGTTCTCAGCTCTAAAATTAATTTGAGTTTGCGCCGTATCCGCCCTCAATCAGCCCACGATATGAGGTCGGACCATCATTCTTCTCCATTTGGAAGCAAGTGCGAGCCCTCCACGAGTTCGACCAGTCGGGAAGCAAACCTTGCCGCGGGAGCTCCATCGACAACGTCGTGATCCAGAACTACCGTTACAGGTAAATAACTCCGAACCGCTATCTGCCCGAGGTGCACCCCGGGCTTTTGAACTATGGAGCCTAAAGCGATCGCCAGCGGAAACATGCTGGATGGCACGACCCAGCCAGTGCGGCCCATCATTCCAACTGAGGTGACTACTACCGTCCCCATCATTTGCTTTTGCCTGAGAGGATTTCGAAGAATCACATTCCACAACAGGAGCCGCAGCCATTGCGGCAATGACGTAAATAATCGCATCGCAAACCGGCTTTGGCCGCCATTCAAGACATAGCCACTTTCATCGACCACACTGAGTTCCCTTGCTTTTCGAATCTCAGCGTAGATGTCCCGCACGCTCTTTTTCCCAACGTCACGAATCAGAACTGGCAATGGAACTTTTTTGCCGTGAACTTCCTTTTCTACCAATGTCGAGACATCCACTTCATGGAAAACCAGCAAACGCCGGTTTCCCTTCCTCGCCGCATGGACGTGGGGATGCTCGCTGACAGCATCGGCCACGCACTTAATAAACCAGCTGGTGAAAGAAACGTCCGTAGAGCCGCGTTCCTTCAAGTGCTCTAAGCGCTCCAGCGCCTCGGAGACATCTGCCTCCAAAAATGCAAAGACGTGGTGTTTTCTCTGACTGAGCCTTCCAACATCAAAAGTAAGTTGTCGGCTCGATGGAATGGATTCTACGTAATGCCTTTGTGCAGGCTGAGTCAGCGCAATTGAATTGGTCTTCATCGTGCTGATCACTCTATTGAACAAATAGCCCTCTCGACAACGAGTTTCTTAATTACGCATGATTTCGCTACTGGCAGGTCACACATTCCATCGCCAGAACCCTTTTCAGGACTCCGACCTAGTGGTACTCCGCTGAATCTATAGAGGCATAGAAAAACGGAAATTCACTCGGGAGGCCAAGCTCCCAGCCGGCGCGAAACTTCGTCTGAATCGTATACCCGCCGAATGTCTTCACATCCGAGAACTCATCGACATCAAATCGGAAATAGCCGGACTTCTTGCCTTCCAAATCGCCTCTCCAGCGCTTGATGCTGACCCGCTCTAAAAGACCATCTGGTTTTACAGAAATCGAGACTGTGACCGGCTCGGTGTCGATCACCATGCGATAGTGTGCAACCGTGTCGCTCTCGGGTACCCATTGAGCACCATTTGGCGACAGGAGAGCGGAAGCCAGGAATATCGCTTCCCCTGCCAATCGCCCTGCGGCTGACCGATCCAGATCAGGACCTTTCGCCTTGACGATTGGTAACAGTCCGTAGAGCCACCAGCGCATTTCTCCCACGCCCTCGGCGTATCTATCAAATCCGGCGAACTGAAAGAGCCCCCTTCCAACGCGCGCTTTCCAGATAAAGCCATGCGGTGGAGCTAGAATCTGATCGGCTGACATCGGTAACAACTCAGCGCCTGGCTTCAGGCGCATTGAGCCCGTCATGTGAAGTCGTATCGAGTGCGCCAGAGGAGTTCCAGGCGTGATCGATCGCAGCAAATACCTACGTGCCGGTTCGGGCAGTGCGTCTGCCATCGCTGGTTCAAAAACTTTTTGAGCACCTTTTTCGTCAAGTCGCTCCCAAAGTTTCGCTATGCTTGCTTCTTGGCGTTTGCGATCAATACCAAAGTACACAAGAATGAATGCAATGATGATTAGACCCAAGACAAAATACATCACTTTATCCTAACAAGTTTCATATAGGCCGTCGAGATAGTTGCCATAGGCGCACGCCAACCAGAGGCAGCCAAACAAGATAAAGCGGCCCAGCGACAGCCATGAGAATGACCCCTAGCTTCGTTGAAAAGATTCCCGCAAGCACATGAGCTAAATCGAAGCCATGCATTACAATGCCGATATTCCCAGAGTGAGGACAGTAATAAGCGTTACAAGAGAGCATGCGGCAGCAACAAAGGCTGCGACACCTCCGATTCGTACTACGCCAGCCCAGTCCGCGCCGGAGCCACCTAGTGAGGGTGCTAGCAAGTGTTTGTCAGAAGTCATGAATGGACCCTCATTTATAAGTGAAATCCGATGAAGAAGGCTGGTGCGGTGAAAAAACGATTCACTTTTTCGTGTTCAATAAAAGCTGTAGGTTTATTGCCCTGAATCAAGCCAAACCCAAATAGCAATTGAAGATTCAGATACATGGGAAGCTTGCCTATCGTGAAATCAAACTTATAGCCCGCGCGAAATTCATTCCACATGTCAAAACCCTTGAAGTAGGTGTTCGATGCATAATCATGAAAGGAGTTGTATGCGGGCCAAAGCTGATATTCTAGATGAGCATTTCCGAAGAGATAGCGCCGATAACCTACAATCAATGTAGGCGAATTATTCTTGCCGAAGTCGTAAGCGACATCAACATAGGCTGGCCCAAGAATAAGTTCATCATTTTGCGAAAGCATGTAACCGTACTGGACAGCATAAATCTTGATAACGGGAGACATTGGACTGATCTCGATCGCGTGCCTATGCGCAGGCCTGTCTTGCGCCTGCGCACCTCCCAGTAACGTGAAATGAATAACCAGACCTGCGAGTGCAATTTTGCAAAATTTCATAGATGAGACCTCCTGAAATAGACCGAAAGTAGAACTAAAGCAGCAGGAACAAAGACCATCCACAGTGCGCCGATGTACATAAGCGGTTGGATAAAGAGCGCTCCAAGCACCACCGGGGTCAGCAGACCATTACCAAGAAAGCAGTGACGAAGAAGCAAGGATCATTCATTCGTACTGATTTCTCGCAGAACAGAACAATACCTTGCCGTTGAATTACAGCAACTTACAAAACAAACTGGACCCACTTCTTCCTACAACATCATCAGAAAATTTGATACAGACACAGCCAAGCTGGATCGTGAAATAATACGGCTGCAAGCCTAGCAGTGAGAGTCGACGAACACCGGGGCCGAAAAACAGAAATTGCCAAAAGAGCGCTTGGCTCGATGGGGCTGAAATAATGAAGAAGGTGAACACATATGAACTACGAAAACAAACTTGAACAAATCGACGAACTGAACAACCAGATCAAGTCCTTTCGTCCAATCTCGAAAGACCTTCTCAAGCAGATCAAGGAATACTACCGCATCGGGCTGACCTTCAGCAGTAACGCGATTGAGGGAAATACCCTTACTGAAACCGAGACCAAGGTCGTGCTCGAAGACGGCCTGACTATTGCGGGCAAGCCTCTCAAGGATCATTATGAGGCATCCGGCCACAGCGAGGCTTTCGACTGCATCTATGATCTCGGCAAAAAGAAGAGCATCACCGAGAAGGACATCCTGAACATTCACAGACTCTTCTATTACCGAATCGACAAGGAAAATGCCGGCAAGTACCGCAAAGTCCCTGTGGTAATTACCGGCACTGACTTTGTTCCACCTGTTTCTAGCAAAGTCCCTGGCCTCATGAAAACGTTCATCGCCAAAATCCCTGCCATGCGGAAGAAACTACATCCCGTGACTTTCGCCGCCAAGCTTCATGAGGAACTGGTAAACATCCATCCGTTTGTCGATGGCAACGGCAGAACGGCACGGCTTCTGATGAACCTTGCCCTATTTCAGGAGGGCCACACGATAACAGTGATCCCGCCGATTCTTAGGGGCGACTATATCGCCCTCGTCAAACGGTCGCAGACCGGCAAGAAAGACGACACCGACTTCGTGAACTTCATCTCATGCATGGTTTACGAGTCCACGAAAGACTATTTGAGACTGCTGAAAGCGACGAAGAAAACGAAGTAATATGCGACTGTATCGCGGTGCAAAGATTGCCGGAGTCGACACTCACCGGTATCACGCCTACATTTGACACTTGAAAAGGGCTCTACCCACTCCTACAACAGGAAAAATCAGCACTATGTAGCTGAAAAGATTGTGAACGGGTCAAGCACCTCAAAATTTAATGCACATCTGATAGTATCATATGATACTATCATAACATGCCTCTCCTCTTCAGTATTACTGAATCCATTTTAAATTTTTCGGCAGAGATTAACCGCATTTTAGGGCGATATGAGGGTCTTTCCGGCGAAAAGCCTCAACCCAAGCTCCGGCGGTTAAACCGAATTCGCACAATCCAGGGAAGCCTCGCGATCGAGGGGAATTCATTGTCGCTGGAGCAGATCACGGCCCTGCTCGACGGGAAACGAGTTCTCGGACCGAAGAAAGATATTTTCGAAGCTCAAAACGCAAATGAAGCCTACGAACACGCACTCAGCTATGATCCGTTTTCTGTTAAATCAATGCTAGAAGCCCATCAGTTTCTCATGAAAGGAATTATCGCTGATGCTGGAAAGTGGCGTTCTGGAGCTGTTGGGATCATGAAAGGCACTCAAGTTTCTCATATCGCGCCTAAAGCTCAGTTCGTTCAAGGGCTCATTAAAGATCTTCTTAAAAAACTTAGAACTTCCAAAACGTCTCCTCTGATCACTTCATGCGTTTTTCATCATGAATTTGAACTGATCCACCCCTTCTCCGACGGAAACGGCAGAATGGGGCGACTATGGCAACACGTATTGCTCACCAGATTTCATCCTGCTTTTGAATTCATACCTATTGAGTCAATAGTTCGGGATGATCAAAGAGGCTACTACGCAGCTTTGGAGAAATCAGATACAAGCGGGGAATCCACCGCGTTTATTGAATTCATGCTTTCCGCAATCCTCAAAGGCGCCACTGAGTTTATTGGCGACCTTCGCGTTGAGCCCATGGACGCGAACGCTAGGCTTCGAGTCGCCCGTGACCACTTCGATTCAAACAGCTTCTCCCGAAAAGATTATCAATCGCTCTTCAAACAGATTTCCGCACCCACTGCGAGCCGAGATCTCCAACTTGGGGTAGCCGAGAATTTATTATCTCGAGAAGGCGACAAAGCTACTGCGCGATACTGTTTTGTCGAACCAAAAGATCTTGAAAACAAATCAAAGTCTTCCTACGATACGAAAAATCAGCGCAATGTAGCTGAAAAATAAGGTACCGTCGATCCGTACTGAAATTGCTCAAAGAGAAGCAGAGACTACGCCCCTAATGAAATCACATTTCGGGATTATACTTTCGCATGCTTCCAAATAGGAAGGGTGCCCGTTCGTACACGCCTTTGTGGCGTGGCTACTATCTACCATTTCAGCGGGCATTCACATTAAGTAATCAGCGGCGCCCCTTGCGCCCGTGTCCGTGGCCAAGACCAGGATCGCGGCCGTCGTGATGTCCATGCCCGCTGCAAGCCATGTGTGGCACGACCTCGGGAAGCGCATTGCTTTTGTAGGCTTCTACCGTCTCCCTGATCGTGCGATGCTGCGTCTTGAATACTTTGACATTGGCTGATTGAAGGCGGTTCAAGGCTCCTGCGCCAATTCCCCCGACAACGATACCATCGAAGATCTCGTTTGAAAGCACAGCCAGGGGCTGGCACATGCCATGAGCATGATGCTGATTTGTGTTCACGATCGCCTTGCAATCGAGCGATTCAGTATCAACGATTGTAAAGTAGGGAGCTGAGCCAAAGTGCCCGCTGATATTGCTTTCAACACCCTGGTTGTCGTTTGTGGGTATACAGATTTTCATTTTTTATTCCTCGTTTTGTTGTCTTTGGTCAAGTCTCAGAGCTTTGCCGTTAACGATGGCATCACTCACCTTTTTATGAGCCGAATCAATGATTCGGCTGAATGTGGTCCGGGATATCTTCATCCTAAGTGCGGCGTCTTCTTGATAAAGAGATTGAAGATGCGCAAGCCTAAGGGCCTCAATTTCATCGGGTTCAAGAACCACCTCTTCTAAAGTGCTCATGGGAATGCCACGGGGTTTAAAATAGGTGGCATTGACATCACAACAGGTGTGGCGGCGTTTCTTGGGCCTCATGGTTGCATTATGAACATATGTGCATAACAAGGTCAAGACCTTTTCGCAGACAGAGTTCTCTGGGATTGAGGGCCTGCAGTTTGAACTGATTCTCGAAAGAAGATTGTCTAACTTTTTCTTTGTTTTATCGCCAAGGACCTAATTTGATCCTGCAGCAGGAGATATTCCTCAAGTTCCTGGTTAGTTGTATCACCGTGGAGTTCGACGTCGGGGCGGTATCCATCAAACGCCGGCTCGGCTTCGTGAGGGATTCAAAATATTTGTCCGCCACAGCCGTACGCTTGGAATATGGCTGGCAGCTCAGAGCGATGGATGATGTACGGATAGAACGCATGATGTGGAAAAAGCAAAATCAGACTGAGTCTACGATGGAGTCATTGATTCATTAACGCAGGCGCCAAGACAGAAAAAATCTTGCGCGCCCCATAATAGTTTTCCAGCACCATAAAAGCCACCCCTGAATAAGTTAAGGTTCAGTTGAACGGCAAACGGCTCTACTTTAGGTCAGTTTATCCTTCTTATTTTGGGAATTTTGTACGAGAATTTTGGCAGGAGATCATACATGAGCTTAAGGAAGCTGTTTGTAGTGTTTGGAGTCGTAATTTTAGTGAGCGGTTGTGGAAAGAAAAATGCAAACGAAATAAAATCGGTAACCGGTACTGCTTCAATTGTTCTGGGGGCATCTACCGGAGCAGTGAGCATGCAATCAGGTGACCTAACGATCGCTTCTTTGGCAGACGGCACTTGGCGTCTTTCTCCTGATCAAGCTAAACTGACTTTTACTCAAATTGATTTTGTCTCGGCAACACAGGGGCAGTCAGTTTCGGCTACGCTATCTAATTGTGTAGTTACTTATGATCGCTCGCTGCAATCAGGAGCAAATCTTTTAGATTGTCCCTTTACACTGCAACTTACATCCGAGGATGGTGGTGTCTCTTATAAAGGAACTTATGTCGGCGTTTACCTTTATTTTAAAACAACGATTCCGGTTTTGTTGAACGGTGCGCTGGGAGGAATTTATTCAGATCCCGCTTCGCCAACAAAACTTTCAGCTGGAAGTAATGCCGGTCAATATGTGGATTACCAGTTAGGCGGAGGGACCGGAGCCGTAGCGACAGCACAGGTCTATTTCGCAACTCCCTTTCTTATTTCAGATACGGAGACTCCCACGATTCGCGTGATTACAGATATGATACATACCATCAGCGGCGAAGTTACGGCTGGCGTGCCCTCATTTAATGCTAATGCAGGAGAGAGACCTGTAGAATTGATGGCAGTACCTGGAGGGGAAACAGGAAGCAGTGAATTTTATTCCACGGCTACAACTATTGAAAGTACTCCTCAACTGGGCACAGATGGGCAAGATTATTTATTCGCCCGGGTATTTTACTCCGGGGCGAATCCAGTTTTTGTTTCAACCTCGGGCTACCTTCCTGGATGTTCGTCAGGGTCGGCGATTTCTCAAGCTTATGCGGTGAACCCTGCTACCGCTCCGCTTCAAGATTCAAGTGGAAACAAAGCAGGGGGCTTTTTGGGCTTATCTGCCGCGGGTGATATTTCGTGGGCCTTGGCTTCAAGTTATCAGTGGACTCAGTACGAATCTCTTTTCGTTATGCAAAAGGCTTCGGCGATTGGGCAAGGCACTGACTTGAAATGTCAGGCAACAACAGCTATTCCTCAACCTGCTGATGGCGTTACCTATAGATCGGGAACGCCGGCCATTACTCCGAGTCACACTTTTCAGGTGAAGTTGTTAGCGAAGTAAAACTCGGATTTTTCGGGCGGGAGTTAGGGCGGATCAATTGGCCTATGCGAGAGTTGTACTGGTCAGTGATTTTCTGTGAGTTGCCCACCCTGGGGTGCGATTCCCAACGAATCATTGGAAATGACTCCACCTCAGTGTATATAGCGGAGCCATCAAGCGATCAGCATTTAGACCCATCAATGGAGAACCCATATGAAACCGAAACAAATGGCGCGAACGGTAACCAAGTTCATGCTTACGCTGCTGATCGCAACGGCACCGTTTTTTGCCGGGCATTCGGCCGAGGCTCACATTTTTCTTAATCGCTACGACGGCGATACAGTTACGGTTGTCTACCATATGCCAGGGAACGAGGGCGTGTATTACGATATAACGTATGGCAACTGCACAGGAATCGTTGGGAAGCCAGGGGATTTCCAGCTTGAAGTACGTGTTGACCTTCCCCCTGTTTTCGCCCAGGGAGAAATATAGAAACGCCGCGTTGGGTTTTCGACATCAGAATGCTTCCTGATGTCTCCGCAGGAACTCTTCGGGTGATAGATTCCCCAGCGAGCTATGCGG
>Ga0209210_1001103_pt1 | contig 24125 bp, 27 predicted proteins | sample RifGroA1_FD_183991 | JGI IMG/M metagenome (GOLD analysis project Ga0209210, IMG submission 183991) | Contaminated groundwater microbial communities from Rifle, Colorado, USA - Rifle Groundwater A1 (SPAdes) (version 2) | ecosystem: Environmental > Aquatic > Deep subsurface > Groundwater >...
CAGCGACACCGCCGACCGGGAATCCGTAGCCCCAGTGTGCATCTGGCATTGCCATCGCAGCTTTTTGTATTCCTGGCAGGCATGCCACGTTGCTTATCTGCTCCATTACACCAGCATCCATCTGCTCCATTAGTTTTTTGGTTGCGTAAATCCTGGCTGGCACGAGCATCCTCGGCTCATCTTTTTTATAGTCCGGGGATATTTCCCAGACTACTTCTGAAATCTGTTTTATTGGCGGGCGTTCTTTTGGTAGTTGTATCATGTTCTAACTAACTAGAGCAGGACTTTTAAAGATTTAGTTAGAACTCAGCTAAACTTTTCTGGTTGTTTTTGGTTTTTGTTGAACCCCGCGCTTCCAGAGAAAAACCATACAGAGTTTTTCTTGCGTAGTGCAGGGAATATGAAAAAATCCTCTGGATTTTTTCATTCCACAAAGCCCTACTTTGCGTTAGTGCCGAGCGGCGCGTTCAAGTTATACATAGTTCATTTATATAGGTAGTTATAAAATTGTGCGGCGCGAATGTACATAACCGCCGCGCTCGCCAGAAGCACTGGTACAGCGATGTGAACTGTCTGAGCATCATCTCGTAACGCTACCACGCCCGCTGCAATTGTTGCCGTAGCGCCAGCACCCAAATATACCCATATACCTGCTCGTTTTGGCTCAATCAATGTCCAAGCAGGCCATGGCTTTTGCACGCGTGCAACTAAATCCGGCGTTTGATTTTGCAATACCATTCTATTTCTTTCTCGATATTGTTAATAAAGAGTTTATTAAATCTATCGATTAGGTTTAAACGTGCATTAAGACCAGTTAATAAGTTTAAATCTTTGCCCATAAACTTTCTGTTCGTAAATGCGCGCATTATGATGCGCATTTCTTTTTCCGAAAAATTTGCGGATTGTTTCAGCGACTTAGTAACTAAATATCTTTGTAACCTTCCACTTCGCATAGTTTTTCTAAATTGAGATATGGCTTCTGGAACCAAGTATTGCTTATGTTTTTTAAATTGCTTAATAGATTTTTTAAAATAACTTTTTATAACATTCCAATCACTATTATGCGCCTTAAGTAACAATTTAATATTTTTGATTTGGCGTTTCATGGTCTGCTTATCATTTTGAAGGTTCGCAGTGTACAGTCTATCTCTACTAATTATTATAAATCTTCGAATAAGTGAGCTTTGTTTAAATCTTTGTTTAATATTTTGGATTTTCAAATTCAACCTTGGCGCGACTAATATTTTATAATTTTTATCAAACTTAGGCGGATCTTTTACTTGTTCCCATATTTGGCTTTTCATCTCAGTTAAAATGGCCAGTGTTGTAATGGCAATTGCTAACAGCGTTGCTAGCGGCCAAGCAAGTGACGCTGCAATTGTTAAAGCAGCCACGCTCCCCACAGCCTTCCACCAGTCTGCCACTAGCCGATTGTAATATTCAAATAACACTAATTTATGGTTATCGACCTTAACATTTATTTTTCCCAATGGAAACAACTTTGGTCCAAATTGATTACTGCCATATTCCGCTTCTAAAGAAACAACGTAATCAAAAGTTTTTTCGGTTTCCTTTTTCTGTGCGTACAAAAAATTATCTAAAATTGCCCAATCCCATTTCTGTTTGTTCGGATTAAATGTAAATGTTACAGTTTTGTCATCACCACTAATTCTGCATACATTACTTTCTCGCGAATCTTTGTTAGTGGTGCCATTCTCAATCAAAATCGCTTTAATTTTATTTGTCATTCCTTTTTCGATGGATATTTTTACCGAAAAAGTGTAATCTGTATTAAAATCAACAATAATTTTGTCTTTTAATTCCCGCGTTGCATTTATTTTGTTATCATCCTTCCTCGTAAACTTCACTTCCGCAGAATCAACATCAAGCTCAATCTCTAAGTTTGGATTGAGCTTGAAATTATCTGTAATGTTTTTCCCAGCTTTGGTATTTACAGTTTCTTTCAAATTATCGTAATCTTTTGCAGAAACAGTAACTGTGTAATCCTGCCCGCCATTTAACTCCGTTTCGTAGTATCCAGTTTCATCTGAATTTGTGTTTACTGTGCCTGCGCCTTTGAGCGGCTGGAACAAAAGCGTTGCATCCGCTACGCTTTGCCCGCAAACGCCGTCATTCACGTATCCAGAAATTGTAATTTTTGCCGGCTGCTTTGGCGGGGCTGGCCCGCGCCCACCCAACAGCTTACCAATAGATTTTTTATCAACCAAATTTCCAGACGCATCGTAAAGCTCAGCAGTATCGCCAGGATTGTTCCAGATTTTGGCGCGGCGGTTTTGATAAATATTATCTGCATCGTTCGCGCCGGTGCCGCTCCAGATTTTTATAATTGCATCTGGCTGTAGGAAAAAATCTTTTTGAAAAATAAACTCATGTCTTTTTTGATTTGTTGGTGTTGTATCAATGAGTTTCCAACCTTTTAAATTTACAGTGCTATTGCTATTGTTAGTTAAAATAACATAATCTTTAAGAAGATTTACTTCGGATATTATAATATTAATTACCATGGCACAGATACATCATTATCTGAAGTTTAAAAATCTTCGGCTCATCTTTTTTATAGTCAGGGGATATTTCCCAAACTACTTCTGAAATCTGTTTCAATGGCGGGCGTTCTTTTGGTAGTTGTATCATGTTTTTAATTAATACGCAGGACTTTTAAAGATTTAGTTAGAACTCAGATAAACTTTTCTGATTGTTTTTGCTTTTCTTTGCCGGCTTGGCAGTGGCTGGCTCTTTTTCAGCAGCTATTTCTTTCTCATCAATTACCGCAACACCATACTGCCCATCGAAGCCAGGCGTTACTCTGATTTTTCCGTCGCGGTTTTCTAGAATTAATTTAGTGAGCCGTTCTCCAGCAACTTCTTTCAAAGATTTTTCATCTGCTTCCAAATCAATCGCGTACTCTGAGCCGAATTTCTCAATTAATTTGTTGAAAACTTCAAAAACTTTCTTGCTGGCAACTGGCGCGCCAATGCTTCCTGAAATCAATTCACTCAAAGGAAGAAGCTTGTAAAATTCCGGGCGGTTTTTCGGCTTGAATCCGAATGGCCTGTCAGCCAGCTCTTCAACTCGGTATTCCACTCCGATTGTCAGAGGCTTTTTACAAACAGGGCATATATTTTTTAGTTTCCTTGTTTCTTCTGGCGGGCATGAGAACTTGCAATCCATGTGCCCGTCCCAGTGGTATTTTCCATAAGCAGGATCTGTTTCTATTGTTCCAACAAGTTTTTCTCCAGTCTGGATTGCAGAAATTATTTTTTTATAATCCATTTCAGTTTCAAAAATCGTTGCTTCCCTGCCAATTCTCCAGGGCCAGAATGAGTGTGCGTCTGAGAAAGAAACAATCTGCACGTTATCCAAAGACGATAAGCGCCAGTTCATCGCAGGGTCGCTTGACATTCCAGTTTCAATTGCATGGATATTTTTTGTTTGGTCGAGGAAGCAGTCCCCCAGAGAATCAAAACCTGTCTTGCTTCCGAAAACTCCGAAGTATGGTGTCCATGCATGCGCAGGAATTAATTCAACATCTTTTGAAATGCTTTTCAGCTTTTCTGTAAATTCAGGGCAAGGGATTTTGAAGATTGGCCTGCCGTCATAGTCAATCCTGCCTTTTGTCAATAAGTAATCAGTAATTTGTTTTACAATATCGAAGTTCGGCGCGAGGAGGACGACATGCACGCGCCGGCCTTTTCCGCCCTGTGAGTACATCAGGCTGATTTCAGAAGTCAGCATGAAATTAAATCCACTTTTCGTTTTCAAAATTTCCGTTTCATCTTCCTGAAGGTTTTCTTTTAATTCGAGAATCCATTTGGGATGTGTAAAGTCGCCAGTTCCCAACAAATCTATGCCCTTGATCCGCGCCCACTTCTCAAGATTTTCAATATTCAGCGCGGTTGACGTGGCTCTGCTGAACCGCGAATGCATGTGCAGGTCTGCAATAATTTTCATAAGAAATTTAATTCGCTAGGTAATAAAAAGATTTGTTCAGTCAGACATCAAGCACAACTCGTGCAAGCCAGCCATTCTTTTCTTTCTTCAACTCAAGCATATGGTATGTTGCTGCCTTTACATCTGCGCGTAACAAGTGTCGTTTTCGGTCCATTGGCTCTCCGTGTATTTTCGCAGACAACAGCCAAACACCATCAGGCTTTTGTTTTATGTCAATATCAAACTTTGACAGGAATATCTGTTCGGCATCCTTGTAATAAATTATTTCGTTTAGGAAATCGATCAGCAGGGACTTCAAGTCCTTGTTCTGCAGTTTTATAGGCTTGCTTTGCTTTGGCAGGACTGCGGCCAGATGAACCATTGTCTCCATTGTAGCCAAGGCTGCGTTCGAGAAGACTTCGTTCAAGTCCCTGCCGTATGCCTCGAAGGCCAGCTCTGCAGTTACAGAATTCTCAAGGAATTTGAACTTCTTTGGAGACGTTTTCAGCGTGCTTGCCTGTTTGGCTTGCTTTTTTACAACCATTTCACTATCAGCCAATTTCGCCCCATTATTAATCTTTTGTAACTACTTTTTAAAGGGATTTTGCTCTGCTTAGTATTAATTATGTATATTAATAGCAATAAACATTCTAATAAACTTATGATAAAACATATATTTAAATACCTGTAGTTTTTCTCAGAAATGGCCACATGAAAGAAAGCGATTTCGTTAGGGTAAAAGATAGGGTTCTTAACATCATTAAATCGAACTCAGGCGTTGTTACAACAGCAGAAATTGCATCTGAGTTAAAAGTTTCGTGGAATACTGCTGAGAAGTATTTGCTGGAAATGGCACTAGACAATCAGGTTATCAGAATCAAGAAAGCGGGGGTGAATCTATGGGTGCGAAAATAAAGCAAAGGCGCAGGGTTCGATGGGATTCAGTCTTTGCTGTAGTGCTCATAATATTCGCAGTCTCTGGGTTTTATTTGGCATCCTTGCAGGCAGAAGGAAAACTGAAGTTTTCAATTACTGGGGCATTTGCAGCGGACGGCAATCCTGCGCCCGAAGGTTCTGAAGGCCTGCCGGCACCTATCACAATACTGTTCGGCAAGTCAGAAATTTTCAGCATCATGTCAGCCAGCCCTGTGTGGGGCAATGATTCGTGGATAAAAAGGAAGCTAATTAATAATACAAATATAGAGAACGTGGCGAAGACCGCAAATACAATCGTTTATGTCTTAGATGATGATGCGCAGATAAATGCAACAAGTAAATCAATTAGCTATCGGGACGTAAGAATTACATTAGAAAATGGAACAAATGTGCCGTATCAGTTAATCGGCTACAGAACTAATATCACAAACGATAGCGTAGTTTGGCTATCAACCACTGCTGCGCTCGGCTCAACTGCGTATTATATTTATTATAATAACTCCGCAGTCCTCGATGCAAGCACAACAATATTCAGCAGGTATGATTTCTTTGAGAACGAAACGATTTATTTGGGCGGCACTTATGGCGCATTTGACAGCGTAATTGCACCGATAGCAAGAAACTTCACAAGAGTAAAGAACCCAACAAACATAACATCAAATGGCTCTATTACTATTACCAGCACTGGCTCAATCAGGAAATCTACATCTTTCGCCATTGTCCAGCCATTCATAATATCATGGTGGCAGAACCCAGGCGTGTTTGCAGACACAGAAGGCTTGCAAGACATACTCGGAAGCGGCAATATGTGGGGCTTGGCAATGAATGGTTCGGGACATGTGCAAATCAGAACAAATGGCAATAGCTTTGTTGCCACGCAATTAAAAGCAGATAGCGCAGACAAATGGTATCAGATGATTATTCAGGTTAATGAAACATCTGGAGAAAACTATTACTGGAGAAATGAAACAGGCTTGTATTTCGCAGGAAATGAGAGCGTAGTAAGTAATAATCTTACTACAATAATGATGGGGATAATTGCAGGAGCTAATGCCCACGCATCAGTTGATAACTTTTTGATAAGGCAAAGTAATTCTTTGGATTTTACAGATTTTGTAATATCAAATAACATAACCTTTGGCGCAGAGGAAAGTGTAAGTGCCTGCCAGACACTAAGCACTGCTGGCTCAAATTATTTACAGCTAAATAACATAACAAATTCAGGCACAAGCCAATGTATAGTAATAGCTAATCAGAATATTACTTATGATTGCGGAGGCTTTTTGATAGATGGCACAGATGCGGGAAGCTCAATAGGAATTAATGTAACTGCAAGTGCTACAAATACAACAGTTAAAAATTGCATAATAACCGATTGGACTGAAGGCATACAGGACAATTCGGCTAATTCATTATTCATAAACATACAAGGCAGTTCTAATTCAGATGGTTTTTTCGCAGGCATCACTCCGCAGGCATCAGGAACAAAGATATTAGACAGTGTATTCGATTCCAATGTAGAGGGCATTAATGATAGGGGTAGCAATACTAACTTTACGAATATAACTGCCAATTCAAATAGTAATGATGGAATTAATTTAAACGGCAAAAATAATGCGTTCTTAAATGGGATAACTGCAAATTCCAACGCAGTCCACGGTATATTTAGCTCATCGGGCGGCGCGCATACTGTAATTAATTCTGTGATGAAGAGTAATGCGCGGTATGGCTGGTTTTCCAGTGGCGCAGTAGGTCAAACTGGGTTTAATAATACTTACTCTGGAAATACACTTGGCGGTTTTGCTAATTCTGGAGGAACAATAACGCTTTTTGAAAATATGACTTTCGTTGGAAATACGCAATGGGATATAAATGCATCAACCTCAGCAACAGTAAATAACTTTAGAAATTTAGATTTAATAGGAAATTCAAACATAACTCTAACCTCCGCTTTGGGCATAGCATTAAGAAATGGAACAGCTCCAGTGGCAGACCCTGCTAATTATACAAACATATCAAGGTGGATTAATGTCAGCACGCTGGATGCTAGCCCATTTATGGCAATCAACATCACTTACTTGGCTTCGGATATACCAGCGGGATGGTTTGAGGGCAACCTAACATGGACTAAATTTAATGGAACAGATTGGATAACTAATGCTTCATTGTTCACGAATGACTTTGGCGTTGACACAGTTAATAATATTGTCTGGGCGAATGTAACTGGTTTCTCTGGAAAAAGTATAATGTTTGCGCCATTCATAAGTAATGTTACGGTAAACACAGATACGATTGCGCCAGAAATTAATTTTACAGTCCAAACAGAAACAAATGGCGCTAATTTAAGCAGAAATTCAATTATTGTTAATGTTACCGCCACAGATGCGGATGAGGTAGATGCCATAGTAACACGGCTATATAATTCAACTTCACTCTACAATACGTCAGCATCTGCAACTTCGCCATTCTATCTAAACTTTACTGGATTGGCTGATGGCACTTGGTATTTCAATGCGACTGCAAATGACACAAGAAATAATATAAATAATTCTGCAACAAGAAGCGTGCTGATAGATACTGCTAATCCTGCGATTAATCATGTATCGCCGACAGAAGCAAATAACGCATACTTAAATAGGAGATTTGTCATAATCAATACCACTGCAACAGATACAAACTTAAAAAACATAACAACTTATCTGTTTAACATCACTGGCAAATACAATGAAACAAACGGCGCAGCAAGCCCGCATTACTTAAATATATCAGTAACAGCAGACGGCAATTATACATTTAATTCAACAGCTTACGACACAAGCAGCAATGCAAACAGCACAAGCACAAGGCGGGCAATAGTAGATACGCTTAATCCAGCAATTAACTTTACAGCTCCGACAGAAATAAATGGCTCTGCATTGACAAAAAGAAATGTAGTAATTAATATTACTGCTTCTGATGCCAACCTCGCAAACATAACAATTTACTTGTTTAATGCCACTGGATTGCATAATGAGACGACAACTACAGCCAGCCCCAGCTACACAAGTATTTCTGTGAGCGCAGATGGAGCATATCAGTTCAATGCTACAGCAGTAGACTTATCCGGAAATAAGAACAGCACTGGACCAAGAAGCGTGGCAATAGACACAAGCGTACCTGTAGCGCCAGTTACAACTGCACTGGCTGGCTCCGGCGCTGGTGGCGGCGGAGGTGGAAACATCATTGCGCGCAGTAATTCAATTTCTGTTAATCTGGAAGCAGGAGGTCTGCCAAAGCAAGTTACTGGCTTTACTAGCACACCAGTACGAGAAATAAGCATTGCTGTCAACCAAAAGACCGAGTCTGTTTTGGTTTCTGCAGGACAGCTGTCACTGCCGCCGAAAAACGAATTGGGAAATAAAGCAGTTTATAAATATCTGGAAATAAGCGCCTCTGGTCTGGATGCGAGCAGAATATTATCCGCAGAAATAAAATTTAAAGTTGAAAACAGCTGGATTGAGCAGAATTCAAATGCAGAAACAATAGCGCTTTACCGCTATTCTGATGGCTGGCAGGCCCTGCCAACAAGAATAGAATCTCCAGATGCAGAAATAACTTATTATTCCGCAAAAACTCCAGGCTTCAGCCTGTTTGCAATTGCAGGAGACAAGCCTGCGCAGAAGAAAGAAGAAGTTAGCGAAATAGAAAATAAAACTATTACGATTTTGAAACCAATTCCCGTGGCAATCATACCAAAGCAGACGAATTTTAATTTCAGCATAAATCCAAATATTCTGCTCGGGGTTTTACTGGCAGTCTTGCTTTTAATTGGAATCAGTAGAATTGATTTCAAAAAAATAAAACAAGATCTTGCCGAACGTGCAAAGGAAAAGAAACGCCTGAAAGAATACAGATTGGCGCAGAAAAGAAAACAGTTGAAATTCAAAGAAGTTGAATATTTCGCGAAGAATGTCCGCGATGTAGGCAAGTCCTTCTCAGAACTCGAGAATTTGTTTAAGTCTAAACAGTTTTCAATGGCAGTATTATTTGTTTTGGTTGCTGGAGGGTTCATTGCCTTGGTGCAAAATCCAGCATCACAAAATCTTGTGACTGGCGCAGTTTCAAGCGTTTCAGAAGTAAATGCCCCTGCTATTGATATTTCACTAATCAATCCAATCTATATTTTAATTATGATACTAGCAACAACGCTGGTTTCAGGTGTTGGCTATTATGTTGGAAGTGCAGTCCGGCAGAAGCATCGCACAGCGAAACAGCAAATGATTCGCAAGCCAGCAGTCCGCGCTCTGGTGGCTCCAAATTACGAATGGATGCAAAGGACTGCTAAATCTGTTCAGAGGGATAAGCTAATAGTTCAAAAGAAACCACAGCAGATGTTTTTACCGCGCCCTACGCAAATTAAGCCAAAACCGCAGATGATTTTAGAGACTGAAGTAAAGAAAGAAGTGCTGAAGCCTGCCCCGCAGCCAGCTGTTGTAATTTCTGAAAAGCCAGCATACTCGCCAAGGCCCGAGAAGAAGCCAAAGCGATACAGAGTTGCAGAGGATGATGTGAGGCTGGCCAGGAAGATACGAAAAAACCTAGAGGCGCTTGATACGCTTTTGAAGCAACAGTAAGCTTTTTATCTGAAAAACTTAAGCTCATGCTATGCCGGCGTCGGATAACTCGGTACAAAACAAAAGGCTAGCTTTTGCTAGTCTCTTTGCGAGAGATTCCGCTCGCCTTGAGAGCGAGTGCCCGTAAGGGTGTGTAGGTTCAAACGAAGTCTCCAGTCTTGCGTCTTCGGTCTTCCGAAGACTGAGAACTGATGACTGAAGACATCTGATTGTCCTGCCGCCGGCGTTTAAATTAAATAACTCATTAATCGTTTCATGAGGCAAATGAGCACAATATTCAGATATGTTTATAAATGATGTTTTAGAGCAAATTCCATGACATAAAGCTAAATGCAAGCATTTAGCTAATCATTTTCACAAGGCAAAAAATGAAGACTAAGAAAGTAGGCAGTACGGGGAGATTTGGCGCAAGATATGGCCTTCGAATTAGAAAGCAGGTTCTCGATATAGAGCGCAACCAGAGGCAGAAGCAAAAGTGCCCATTCTGCCTGAAATTCACAGTCAAGCGCTTGTCAAAAGGCATCTGGGAATGTGGGCATTGCAGTATTAAATTCGCAGGCAGGGCCTACGAGCCAGGCATCACTGGCAGGCCAATGCTGGACGTACAAACATCCCAGCTATTTGTTGCAGAAACTGCAAAAGAAGTTAAAGCACCAAAATTAAAATCAGTGCATAAAGAAGAGGTAAAGGAAAATGTATAAATGTTTGGATTGCCAGCACGAGCTGACTCAAAAAGACATAGAAAAGAGAATAATCTGCCCTTACTGCAGTTCAAGAATAGTTGCAAAGTCAAGGCCAAGCCAGCCGAAATTAGTTAAGGCCAGATAATTTTGTTTATGTTTTCCTCGCAAATTGAAATAAAAGCACCAAAAGAAGAAGTTGAATCATATTTTAAGGCCCTCGAACCAGAGGAAGGTTTTAAAACAGAGAGGGCAGGCTACAAGCTGAAAAAAGCAAAGGGCGGCCTGCTTATTGAAATAAAAGCAGAAGATGCAAATGCTTTCAGGGCAGTAACAAATACTATTGCAGGCCTGATATCTATTGTTGAAAAAACAATCAAAGAGGCAAAACATGGCAGATAAAGAAAAAACACAAAGAGGCACAAAAGAAAAAATTTCAGAACTGCAGATGCTGCAGCAAAGGCTGACAATGTACAATGCGCAGAAACAGCAGTTCCAGATGCAGATGGCAGAAATAGAAAACGCCCTCGAACAAATTGGAAAAGCGAAAGGCGCAGTCTACCAGCAAGTCGGCGAAATTCTGGTTGAAAAAAACCATGATGAATTGAAAAAAGAGCTTGGCGAAAAGAAAGAAGAGAACGAACTGCGAATCAAGACAATTGAAAAGCAGGAAAACAAAATAAAAGAGCAAGCCCTCGCACTCCAAAAAGAAATCCAGAGTGAATTAAAGTAAGCTTTTAAACTCGCAGTGGTATTTTTATATATGAAACTCGAAAGATTTTACCTGCCAGCCACAGTTTTCTGGGCAGGATTTATTTTCTTCCAATCTCTTGTGAAAGAAACAATTCCAGCAAAGCTCGGCTTTACCAATGATATAATTCCAGCAATCGGGCATTTTTTTGCATACGCGGTTTTATGTTATTTGCTAATATATTCTCTGAGAAATTCAGGACTTCAGCATGCCGTTCCACTAGCTTTCCTGCTGTGCGTGGTTTATGGCATGCTTCTGGAGTTACTTCAAGGAAGCACACTGACAAGAATGCCGTCTGTGTTCGACGCACTTGCTAATACGGGCGGAGCTTTTATAATTGCGATGGCAGATAAATACAAGCATGAATTCAGAATTAATCCAGCAGATTAAATTATTGCCAAATCAGATTACACTTTTGCGCATATTTTGCTTTCCTGTTCTTTGGGTTTTGGCACTAGCGCATCTGCCGAAGATATTTGCAGCAGTCCTTATTTTCGTAGGCATGACTGATATTTTCGATGGCTATTTTGCGAGAAAAATGAAAATAGCCTGCGAATTTGGCGCAAAGTTCGATTCGTTTGCAGATAGTATTTTTGCAGTTTCAATAATTTTTTGGCTTTGGATATTGTTGCCAGGATTTTTCGCAAAACATATTATGGCAATTGTATTGCTTTTCGCACTTTATTTGCTAAAAATATTTTTATCTTTTGCTAAATTTGGAAAAATGCCACACTATCACACATACCTAGCAAAATTTACAACAATCACTAGCTATGTGTTCGCAAGCCACGCATTGCTATTCGCACCAAGTATTTTATTTTTTTATTTTGTCGCGATAATTATAATAGTATCTAATAGCGAGCACATTTTTTTAATACTAACCTCGCACAAAATAGATTCTGACAAAAAAAGTGCTTTCGAATAGCTTTTAAATTGGTATTCTGAGCCAATATCATGGATTTGAAAGAGTTTTTGAAAGGGAATATACTGGTTGCTGCCAGCGTTGGCGATACTGATGCCTGCACGAGTTTTGTCCTGCTCAGAGAGCTGGCCCGCAAGCTTAACCCAAAAGTCCGTCTGGAATTCGCATTTTCCAGTGCATTGAACAAGGAAGGTGCAAAAATTCTTAAGATGTTTAACTTTCAAGTAAAATTAATTGAGGATATTCCACTAGAAGATTTTCCAAAATTAATTCTTTTGGACACGCAGGTAAATAATATTCCAGATTACCTTAAAAAGAAGGAGATTTTCGTCATAGACCATCATGAGAAGGCATGCGAACTTCCGAAAGGAAGCATCTTGGATTCAAATTCGACAAGCACAGCAGAAATTCTTTTCAGGCTTTTCAAAAAGTATAAATTAAAACTTACTAATAATACTGCAAGGGCAGTCCTGTTTGGCATAATAGCTGACACTTCTGGCCTGCGGTTTGCAAAGATAGAAACTTTCTAGAAATTCTAGAGGAATTCAAATTCGAATACCAGAAAATCTCTTCTGAATTATTCGAAGAGAAGGATATTTCCGAGAGGATTGCTTGGCTCAAGACTGCAAGGCGGCTAGAGTTCCAGCAGATTCATGAAAAATTAATTGTAATTTCAGAAATAGGCGCATTCGAAAGCTCGTCAGCCTCGAAATTAATCGGGCTGGGCGCAGATGTTGCGCTGGTTGTTTCAAAAAAGCCGGACGAGGCAAGAATTATCGGCAGGGCAAGGCATGGAATCAACCTTGCAGAGGTGTTTATCGCTGTCGGGAAAGAGATGAAAGGTACTGGAGGCGGGCATGCAGGGGCCTGCGTGCTGAATCTTCCGCTTGAAAAAGAAAAAGAAGCCCTGAAAAAAGTTATTTCTGAGCTGGAAAAGGTTTTCTAAAACTTGATTTCACCTCTAAGAAAACATTTATATACTAGCATTTACGAGCTAAAATGGAGGTCAACTAAATATGGCAGCAAAAAGATTACCATTCGGGGGAATGACAGTTTCCTTTGCTAAATGCGACTGCACTGGCAAAGAAATTTTCGGCTCTGGCGCAATAGCACCAAGCGAAATGACAAAAAAACTCTGGAAACACGTCAAAGGCTCACACGGCGGATTAATGCACAAGTAAATACTTAAAGCATCATCTATTTTTTATTTTTGTTTCTTCGACTTGTTTGAAATTTCCCTAAAACCCTGTAAATATGCATCAGCATCCATCGCGGCCATGCAGCCGAAGCCTGCCGCAGTGATGGCCTGCTGGTATTTGAAATCCCTGACGTCGCCAGCCACAAAAATACCAGGAACTGATGTTTCGGTTTGGTTTTTCACAGCAACATAGCCTTTTGCATCCAATTTTATGTGCTGTTTGAGAAATCCTGTGGCAGGCTCATGGCCAATTGCGATGAACGCGCCGGCAGTTTTCAAAATTGTTTCTTTATTTGTTTTAATATTTTTGATTTTCACACTTTCTAGATTTTTATTTCCTAAAAATTCCCGCACATCAGAATTCCAAAGCCACTTTATATTTTTCCTTGCCTTTGCGCGTTCCTGCAGGACTGCCTGCGCGCGCAAAGTGTCGCGCCGGTGAACAACAGTAACTGTTTTGCACAAATTAGAAAGGAAAAGTGCTTCGCGCATAGCAGTATCTCCGCCGCCCACGACAACGACATCTTTGTTTTTGAAAAAGTAGCCATCACAGACAGCACAAGTTGAGATGCCGTGGCCTTTGAATTTATATTCCGAAGGAATGTTCAGCCATTTGTACGCAGAGCCGACTGCAATAATTATTGTTTTTCCAGAGAATTTCTTTTTCGTTTCTGTGGTTATTTCAAAAGGCGGCTTGTTTGTATTTACAGATGCAACATTATCGTTAAAAAATTCTGCGCCCAATCGCCTGGCCTGTTCTGTCATATTTTTAATTAAGTCCGGCCCTTGGATTGAGTTTGGAAAGCCAGGGAAGTCCTCAACATCCGTGGTGAGCATCAATTGCCCGCCAGGATTTTTCCCACCAATTACAAGAACTTTTCTGTTAGCGCGGACTCCGTAGATTGCTGCGGTGAGGCCTGCTGGGCCTGCGCCAATGATTATTATATCATATATTTTTGGCATAAATATACCGTTGGTTTGAAGTTTATAAATTTATATAATTGGGCGTTAATAGATATTTGAAAATTTAAAGCAAATTAGCAAGTTTTTTGATGTCTTTATTTGCCACATGAGTGTAAATTTGCGTTGTCTTTAAGTCTTTGTGCCCCAACAACTGTTGAATGTATCTGATATCCGCGCCAGATTCTAACAAATGGGTTGCGAAACTATGCCTCAATGTGTGCGGCGTTACGTTTTTCCGGATTCCAGCTTTCTTTGAGGTAGATTTGATAATTTGTTGGATTGTGCGTTTATTGTAACTCTCTCCTCTTTGGGAAACAAAAATTTGGCGGTCTTCCTTTGTTCCATACATTCTTAACGCATCAACTAGTTTTTTGTGAAGGAAAACCACTCTTTCTCTATCTCCTTTTGCAGTCTTTAGGTGGATAATCTCTCTGTCAAAATCAATGTCCTGCCAGTTGATGTTTCTTGCCTCATCCAAACGAAGTCAGGCATAATAGAGAAACATAATCACAAGTTTGTGCTTCAAATTGTTCGTAGAGATAATCATATTGTTTATTTCTTCTTTGCTTAATACGAGAGGCAGTTTTAGGGATTTTCTGGCAAGCGGCAGTTTTTCATCAAATTTAGTATTCAAGACATTTTCATAAAAGAATTTCAGAGCAAAGTATGCAGATCTCATGGTTGATTTGCTTTTAGTTGTGTATGCCAGCAAAAATTCTCGCGGCGTCTTGCACGAAGCGAGAAAATTTTTGACGATAAATACATAGGCCTTGCCTGTTTGGTAAGAATATCTTCTGAGTTTTACTTCTTCAATTAATTTATCAATTAACGCATATCTCTCTTCCGTGGAATAACTTTTACTCTCATCAGCCATAAAACCTATTACATAGGAGAATTATATAAATTCTCGCTTTTTATCACAAATCTTGCTATTAAGCGAATGTTTATCTCGCTTAATAGTTGTTATGTGCAATCCGCCTCCGCCCGCCTTTAATAGGCACTTTTATAATGTTTGAGTAATCTACAATAATTATGACTGCTAAAAAATGTATAATAATTCATGGATGCCCTTCAGATGTTGAAAAAGCAATGAATCCAGAAAAAAGAACCTATGATAAGCACTGGATACCTTGGACTAAAAAACAACTTATTGCAAATGGCATAGAAACAGAAACTCCTCTTATGCCCTCGCCTTGGCAACCAGATTATGAAAAATTTAAGCGCACCTTCGAAAAATATGCTATTGATGAAAATACCATTTTGATTGGACATAGTTGCGGTTGTGCTTTCTTGGTGCGCTGGCTTGGAGAAACAAAGAAAAAAATTTTCAAATTAATACTTGTCGCTCCTTGGAAAATTCCTGATAAAGATGATAAATTTAGAAAAGAATTTTATACTTATCCTATTGATGAAACCATCAAGGAGCGAGTAAAAGAAATTGTAATGTTTACTGCTGATGACGAAGAAGATGATGGAAAAGAAAGTTTGAAAATTTTTCATAAATCCCTTGATGGTGAGATTATTGAATTGAAAGGGCGAGGGCATTATACTCTTAATGATACGGGAACAGAGGAGTTTCCTGAATTAATCGAAGTTGTTTTAAGATAGGGCATCCATGAAAACGACGGGCTACGGCGGACTTTCTCCGCTTCGCTCCGAACCACATTGCATTCTCACTCCACTTCGTTCCGTTCGGGGCACATAACAGGCATTAACAGGAAACCTCGTTGCACTTCGGTTTCCCAAATTTTGCCTTCAGCAAAACTTCTGTTAATGCCGATGTTATTTCGCAATCTTCAGCAGCTTTCTAAAGGCCGGCTCGTCATAGCCAACAATAATCTTGCCGTCAATATCAATGACAGGCACGCCATTCTGCCCGCTTTTTGTTTCCATTTCAAAAGCAGCACCATCGTCTACAGATACGTCAACTTCTTCAAATGCCACATTGTGCTTTTTCATGAAGTCTTTTGCTACAGTGCACCATGGACAGCTTGGTGTTGAATATATTTTTACTTTTGGTTTGGTGGATGCCATGTTTTTATGAAAAAATCATGTTATTTAAGGTTTTTTAGTGGAAGAAAGTAATTAAAAATAAAAAATAGATTAGAAACCAATCTATAGCTCTGCGTCTAGTGCTGTCTGGAATGCTGCGTACGGCTGCGCGCCGACTAAAGCAACATAGCCTTTCTTTTCGCTACCAATGAAGAATGTTGGCGTGCCACTCACTCCAGCTGTACTTCCAGCAGCCATATCTTTATTGACTTCATCTTTGTATTTCCCAGAGTCAAAGCAGCTGTTAAACTTTGCAGCATCCAATCCCAAGCTCACAGCGATTTTCTTCACAGCATCTGCGCCAATGTATTCAACAGTTCCAGCGCCTTGTTTGTTTTGTTCATTGTAAATCATGTCATGGAATTCCCAGAACTTGCCCTGTTCGTTTGCACAATCTGCCGCCTCGGCGTAAGGCAAAGCTGCTGGATGGAAGGGCAGCGGGTAGTCCCTGTAAACATATCTTATTTTATTCGTGTCAATGTAATTCTTTTTTACCTGCTCAAATGTTTGCGTAAAATATCTTCTGCAGAACGGGCATTGGAAGTCTGAAAATTCTATTACTGTTACCTTTGCGTCTTTATTTCCTATTATTGGGTCGTCATCAATAGAAACCTTTACTCTATCAGGAGCAGCGGCCACTTGTTGCTGTTGCTGGCCAGCAGATTCCTCTCCACCTCTTAGGCCAAATCCGCCAGTCCAGACTGCGACAACCAACAAAACCATCAAAACACCTACGCCGATTTTCCAAAGCGTGCTTTCCTTCAGAACTATTTTTCTCTCGTCTGAATGAGGCTTTTCCTCGTGCTTAGATTCATGTTCGTGATGCTCTGCATGTTTGTTTTCGTTTTCCATGCTGTTTTCAGCTCAAATAGATTTATAAATTATTGTTTACAAGCGTAAATATGGCCACAAAACCGACTTTAAAGAGAGAATTAGGATTATTTGAAGTTACTATGTATGGCCTGGGCGTTATTATCGGCGCCGGAATTTACGCACTGATTGGCAAGGCAGCAGGCCTGGCAGGCAATTCTGTTTGGGCGTCTTTCCTCATCGGCGCTTTTCTTGCAGCATTCACTGGATTAAGTTACGCAGAATTAGTTTCTATGTTCCCGAAAGCAGGCGGAGAATATGTTTATGCAGAACATGCATTCGGAAAAAGATTTGCTTTCCTTGTTGGCTGGCTTGTTGTCTTTGGAGGAATAGTTGCAGCTACAACAGTTGCCCTTGGGTTTGCAGGATACCTTTCTGCGCTTTTCAAAACACCGCTAGCACTTGTTGCAATTGTGCTGATTATTTTATTATCACTTCTAAATGCATGGGGTGTTAAAAAATCCGCAATAGTAAATGAAATTGGGACTTTTGTTGAAATAGCAGGACTTATTATTATTGTAATTCTCGGATTCAAGTATATTGGAAATGTAAATTACTTTGAAATGGCGCCCATGGGTTTTTCAGGCGTCATAAGCGCCACTGCGCTGATATTTTTCGCATTCCTGGGCTTTGAAGATATTGTCAGGCTTGCAGAGGAGACAAAAAATCCAAAAAGAATTGCACCTCTCGCACTTATTCTCGCGATTGGCATAAGTGCCTTGTTGTATGCAGTAATTGCAATAACCGCGGTTTCTGTTGTTGGCTGGCAAACCCTTGCACAGTCATCTGCACCTCTGGCTCTTGTTGCTGAAAAAGCATTCGGAGCAAAGGCATTTACTGTGCTGGCAATTATTGCCTTGTTCGCGACATTGACAACAGTCCTTGTTACTCTAGTGGCAAGCTCGCGCATTCTATATGGCATGTCAAAAGATGGCGGAGTGCCAAAGATTTTCGGCGCAGTCAGCAGAAAGTATTTTACTCCATGGGTTGCAGTCGTTTTCGTAGGGGCAGTTGCTGCGCTGTTTGCTCTGTTTGAAAAAATAGAATTTGTTGCTGCAATGACTGACTTTGCGCTTTTCGCGACATTTGCAATCGTAAATCTTGCACTGATTGTTTTGAGATATCATGCGCCGAATGTAGAGAGGCAGTTCAAAAGCCCGCTGAGCATTGGAAAATTCCCCGTGCTTGCTGCTATCGGAGGCTTTGCCAGCATTTTCCTGATGTTCCAGCTTGAGACAAAAGCAATCCTTGCCGGCTTTGCCTTGATTGGGATTGGCATTTTAGTGTTTGAGCTCAAAGAGCATTTTAAAATACAAACTAGACAAAGTTCAGCTGCACCTCGCCATAAAAGAGCTTCGGAATGAAAAAATTCACATTGACTGTAATAACTGTGGTTTACATACTGCTGGCTATTGCAGTAATTTCTATTCTGGCCAGCGAATTTTTATTTAAAGCGCAGCCAAAAGAAAGATTTTTCGAAGCCCCGCAGGTTGCGCAGTTTGTTGAAAATGTTACAATTCCAGAAACAAAAACCACGCCGAAATTTTATCCTGCGCCGGATTTTGAATTAGTATATGTAAAAGGATTAGTAATTGATCCGATGGCAAATCTAAGTTCTTACATGCAGGCCATCCAAGAAGCAAAAGCCCTTGGTGCAAACCTGATTACAATTGCTCTTGAAACGCAGGTTAGCGATAAGGATGCTCTTGAGTTTGCAGGCCAGCCGACATTTGACTGGAAGCCTGTTGCTATTGCGATGATTAATGAAGCTCATAGGAATGGACTGCAGGTAGAGCTGAGGCTGATTGCAAAACGTGACACTTCCAGAACGCCGAAAAACATTACGCAATATGCTGCTAGGACTAGCGTTTTTTTCAAAGGCCTAGGCGATTTTGCGCAGGAATATGAAGTTTACATGCTTACTATTTATGAAAATATCGAAGATGAGTATGCGTTTTACAATTACAAAGACAGAATAGGCGAATTCCTGCCTGTTTTTTTGGGAAACGCAACTTACTTTTACAAAGGAAAGGTTGGAATCGGCTTTTCAGATAATAGTTTGATTGATGATAAAAAAACTTATGATGTTTCTGGGTTTGATTATCTAATCTTGAATTCCTATCCTGTTTATAAGAAAGTGCCGTGGGGCGATTATCCGCAGAGAGTTGCGGATTTAATAGGTGTTGGCACAAAACTGGCGAACAGGCATGGTGTGAAAACAGTAATTCTGGGTGGCTGGGGGCTTAATTCAAATCCAACACCACCATACTATATCTCAGTAACTGTTGGCCAAGAACAGGAAAAAAGCGCATATGAAAATATCAAAAGCAAGCAGATGAGCAAGGTTGATGGAGTTACTGTTGCCTATGTTACAAAAGCGTACGGTGTGAGAGGCAGGCCTGCCGAAGAAGTTGCAAGGGATTGGTTTTCTAGCGCATAAGTTCATGCAGTTTGTCGTAAGCTGTAACAATTTTCCTCAGCGGAGAATATATCAATCTCAATCTAACAAGAGATAAAAACATATCAGGTATTAATTTTATAAATCTTTTTCCGAAATTAAACTGCCCGCCTGCCTTTGATTCCCAGACTGTCGGGATTTCTTTTATTTTAAATCCTTTCTTGTGAATTCTGAACAATAAATCTATGTCAAATGCGAATTCAGTGATGCCGAGTTCTGGCAGGACTGCATTCAGCGCTTTCCTGCTGAGGATTTTTGCGCCGCATTGCGTGTCTTTCACAGGCAGGAGAAAGAGAGTCCGCACCAATGCGTTAAATCCTCTACTCCCAATCCTCTGAAGCAATGGCTCTTTTTTAATTAGCCTAGCTCCTTTTACTTTTCGCGATGCAATTGCGCAGTCCTGGCCAGCTTCCACAGCTTTTACGATGTCGTGGAATGCCATCGGCAGCGTACTTCCGTCTGCGTCAACAAAGCCAACCAAGTCACCTGTTGCAATTTTGAAACCTTCAATTATTGCGCCGCCCTTACCAAGCCTTTTTCCCGAATAAATATATCTTATCCGCGCATCTTTTTCTGCGCAGGCCTTTACAATATTCAGGGTATCGTCTGTCCCTTCAATGACAAAAATAAACTCAAAATCCGGAATGTGCCTCGAAAAGTAATCATGGTATGAAACGATTGTTTTTCCAATTCTGCGCTCTTCATTATATGCCGGAATAACCAATGACAGCTTCATCTTGGCAACCATAGATAGATTGGCAAACCTTAAATATTTTAAAACTTACTATTATGCATGGCCAAGGCGATAATAGCTGTTTTTGCTGTATTTACTGCTATGGTGCTGGCCAGCGGGTGCGTTATGCCAGTCGAGAAGATTTCCATAAAATCAGAAGATGGGATTGTAATTGTTTCGTATTATTACAACAATGAGAATCCGAAAGCAAATGTCCTGCTTCTGCATGCCCTTGGAAGAAACAAAGCAGACTGGGATGGCTTTGCAAAGGAACTCCAGAAGAAAGGCTATGCTGTCCTCGCAATTGACTTCCGCGCACATGGCGCTAGCGGAGGCGCGATAGGAAGCCCTCTGGATTATCAGAAATTCATTCTTGACGTGAAAGCTGGCGAGTTTTTCTTAAGGACAGAGCATCAGGGAAAAGAACTTATTATCGCAGGGGCGAGCATCGGCGCAAATGCAGGCATGCAATTCGCAGCGCAAAACCGCGAAGCAAATGTTACAAAATTAATTCTATTATCGCCAGGGCTTGATTACAAAGGTATTGCAACTGATAAATTTATTGAGGATTACAGCAACTATATTTTTATTGCAGCTGCGAAGGATGATATTTATGCATACAATTCTGCGCAGGAGCTTTCACTGAGGACAGCCAGCCCCGCCAACAAGAGGACTTTTGTCTTTGTGGATGGCATCTCGCATGGAACATTTTTACTAAATGATAAAGCTTTCAAAAAGAATTTGGTTGATTGGATTGTAAAATGAAAACAGATGATGTTATTGTAAAAAAATCAAAAACTCATGGTAAGGGAATATTTGCTGTGCGCGATTTCAAAAAAGATGAAATTGTGTTGCATTTGGATTTTACGCACACATTATCAAAAGAAGTTTTTAAAAAACTTAGTAAAAGAAATAAAATGCGCGTATCTTTTATTAATAATAAATATATTGCGATGCAATCACCAGAATCGTATATGAATCATTCCTGCGAAGCTAATACGCTTGTAAAAGATTTTAATGATATTGCAATCGTGAATATAAAAAAGGGCGAAGAAATAACAACAAATTATTTCAGAGATGTTTGTGGCTTGAATTTTATTTGCAAATGTAAAAGCAAAAATTGCAAGAAAATAATTAAAATATAATTATTTATTTATTTGCAGCTTGCCAGTAAATTCCTTAATAACTTCTTTTGTGTTTTCTTTCTTGCCAGACATCATTGATGAAAAAAGCTTTTGCATGAATTCATTATTTACTTTCTTTTCGTGCTCGTGCTTCTGATTTTCTAAGTCGTCTTCGGTAATTTCTTTTGTGCAATGCGGGCAAATCATATGCGTTTGAAATTTTTTAATTATATAAACTTTATTCACTACGGCTTGCTACTAATCCTACCTTCCGCATGCAGAACCGCAGGCCCCGTCGCATGGACAGCTGAACCGCCTTACGCAGTTCTTTTTAGAATAGGTTTTACTGCCAGCATAGTTGCCTGTGCCATTATTTGAATAATTTGACATGCAATTACAATAATATCAAGATTTTTAAACCTCACTGTACGAAACTAGTCATGCTATTCAACCCGATAGAGATAGTTTATATTTTAATAACAGTTGGCGCTCTTGGATTTATTTTTTCAGAAAACCGCAGAACAATTACTGAGTTTGGAAATATTTTAGAGGAAGGCTGGCAAAGGCGGGTTCTTACAGCAGTCATTATTGCTGCACCGGCAGTCCTTCTGCATGAGTTCGCGCATAAATTTCTTGCACTTGCGTATGGTTTTACAGCAACTTATTCTGCTAGTTTGTGGGGATTAGCCATCGGCGTTGTGATGAAGGTAATCGGCTTGGGTTTTGTATTCTTTGTGCCAGGGTATGTTACTATTTTAGGCGCAGGCGCGGCACTGCAGTATGGGCTGATTGCGCTGGCAGGTCCGCTTACTAATCTGACGTTGTTTTTGATTTTCTCAGCGATAATCAAGTACGACCGGCTTCCAAGATACCAGCACATTGTCCATGCAAGCAGGCAGATAAACCTGTGGCTGTTTATTTTCAATATGATTCCCCTGCCAGGCTTTGATGGTTTTCAGTTTTTCGCTAGCTTGTTTTGAACTGAATCGCGCATGGTGTAATTGGCAAAAATGCCGAAAAGTTTAAAAAGCTATCAATAATGAAGAAGCTGGCATGAAAAAACCATATAAATTCATACCTCCGACTGCTGGGCGCATAGAAGTGCCGTACGGTGTTAGGCAAGTAGCCACATTTATATATCCTTTCAAGGGTCCCGGCACTTACAATGGTGTTGGTCAAGAGGTCTTGGCAGGCGGAGAATTAGTGCCAACGGGTGATTTAACTGCTGTACTACTTGAGGCTGCTTGTTGTGTTCCAAAATTTAAGAAAGCACCGGAATTCGTAGAAGTCAGGCAAATAATGCGTGACAGCTGGTTTTGGGCATTTCAGGCTAATCTTTGGACGCCAAACGGAGTTTATGTGCGCCACGATTCAAAAGCAGAAGGCTTGGAGTTAGAAATGGATGTTAGAACTCTTGACAAAATGCTAAAAAATGGAACAGAAGTCAACGGCGTTAGATTTAGCAAAGATGAAACTGTAAGATTTGCACCAAAAAGTACGTATGAACTTGGTCTGCACACGCCAAAATCATTGGCTAACGATGGTTTTATGGTTGCAAGCTACGGCGTTAAAGGCGCAAAGAGAATGGCAAGAGTTGCAGGCACTTTTGATTACGGAATAAGAACTTTTGGTCGTGATACTCAAGCAGGCCAGCCCCCAGTCAAAGGGCTGTCCGCAGTTGGCGACTACGGCGGCGGGCTTGACTTCTTTGGCGACGTTGGTAACTACTTGGACGGTTTTGCTTCCAGGGTATTAAAATCTGCGCCTCAGGTACGAAAAATTCAGTAAAATTTAATTTTAATTCAAATTCCAAACTTCAGCTTCCAATAGTTCAGCGAATCTTTAATAGTCTGTTCGATTGGGATTTCCTGTTGCCAGCCAGTTGCCTCGTACAGTTTTGTGCTGTCTCCAAAAATTATCAGCTCGTCGGTTGGCCTTAGAAGCGCAGGGTCCACAAATATTTCAGGCTTTATACTGCAAAATCCCATTCCAATATCAAGTATATCTTTTATCAGATACGCTTTTGAGCCTGAGATGTTGTATGCCTCGCCAGGCTTGCACTTCTCCAAAGCTATGTAAAATCCTCTTATAGTGTCGCGGACATCTGTGATTGCCCTGCGCGTCTGCAGATTGCCTACTTTAATGGTTGGCTCCTGCTGTCCAGTTTCTATTAATGCCAGCTGTTTTGTAAAGTCTGCGCAGACATCATTTACTTTTCGCGGGCCGGTTGTGTTAAAAATTCTCATCGTAAAGCTATCAATTCCGAAATTTTTATAGTATTGGTATGTCAGGCCTTCCTGCGCAACTTTTGTAACGCCATAAGGATGCAGAGGCTTTAATTCGTGGCTCTCTTTGACAGGCACTTCGTCCAGCGTTACAAAGCCGTATTCTGCGGATGAGCCTGCCACAAGAACTCTGCAGGCAAGCTTCATTTCTTTTATGCATTCAAATAAGTTTATTGTGCCGATGATATTTGTTTCTGTTGTCAGGGCTGGCTCTGCCCACGAAACCGTCGGGTAGCTTTGCGCAGCAAGATGATAAATATTATGCGGCTTAACTTTTGAAATTATATCTTTCAGCTTTTCTTTGTTTCGTATGTCGCACTCAGTTAAGTTTGCTTTGTGTTTTATTTCAGATACTAAATTAACTGGGCCGAAAAAAATGCCGTGAACTTCATGCCCTTTGGCCCGTAGGAACTCCACAAGGTGCGAGCCCATGAATCCGCCAGCGCCAGTTATAAAAATCTTTAAGCTCTCCATAACAATTCAATAATCCAGAAATCTTTTAAAGTTTGGTGTTTTGCATTAATTCATGGAACTGACACAGGCAATTATTCTTGCAGGAGGGTTTGGAACAAGGCTAAAATCAGTCGTTAGC
>Ga0209210_1001105_pt1 | contig 24117 bp, 40 predicted proteins | sample RifGroA1_FD_183991 | JGI IMG/M metagenome (GOLD analysis project Ga0209210, IMG submission 183991) | Contaminated groundwater microbial communities from Rifle, Colorado, USA - Rifle Groundwater A1 (SPAdes) (version 2) | ecosystem: Environmental > Aquatic > Deep subsurface > Groundwater >...
GCGCAGTCCACCAGGCGACACGCCCGCCGGACTGCGCCGCGTACGGTGCCAGCAGCGCCGCCGCGTACGCCTCCCGCTCGCCGTAGCCGGAGCCGTAGCCGTAGCCGTAGCCGTAGCCGTAGCCGTAGCCGTCGCCGTCGCCGTAGCCGGCGCCGTCGCCGTCGCCGTCGCCGTAGCCGGCGCCGTCGCCGTCGCCGTCGCCGTCGCCGTAGCCGTAGCCGTCGCCGGAGCCGTAGCCGTAGCCGGCGCCGTAGCCGGCGCCGTAGCCGTCGCCGGAGCCGTAGCCGGCGCCGTCGCCGGCGCCGTAGCCGTCGCCGTAGCCGTCGCCGGAGGTGGAGCTGGAAACACCTAGCGCGACCACGGTGCGTCCTCCCATGCCACGACGGCGGCAGGCGTGGCTTCCATCACCGCGGTCACATCCCGCAGCGTGATCGCCGGTGCCGCCGGGCCAATGCGGCAGCCCTTGCTCGGGCCGCTGGCCGCTAGGCCCACTACACCGCCCACGTCCGCGGTCCAGTAAACGGCCATCCGGGCCTGCTCCAGGCGGATCGTGGCGGCGTCGCTGGGACGCCCATAACCGCCGAACACGCCCCGGTGAGCGGTTGTGACGACCAAATAGACGGCCTCCGGGTCGATCCCGGCGGGCCGCTCTATCACGCTGCTGCTGCCTGTCTTTTTCATGCTTTCTGCTCCCTAAGTAGTATTAGACGCAAGCTCCCGGCTACGGTAACTATATTATCGCAGCGGCCGCTGGTACGGCGCAAGAAGATTATCAGTCTTAGCCCACCTGGCGGCCGCTCACTACAAGATCGGGCGGAAGCCCCCGGTTGGAAACCGGGGGAGGAAGCCCGCCTCCTTACCTACAAGCTCCCGGCTTTAGCCGGGGGTCGTTGACAGGGAGATTTTCTCGCCGTGCTTGTTGATCACATGTAAGGAGAGTTCCGGGCGTAGGTAGAGCAGCAAACGCCACTTCACCAGGAACACGGGGGTCAGTGTTCCCTTCGTATCGACGTAGTGGGTGCTGCCGTCCAGATTTTCGACCCGGAAGTCGGGGACATAGGTCACGCGCCGCTTACGTGTGCCGGGGATGAGCACGATGGTCGTGCCCCGGTACCAGGCGCGGATCTTACCGGCGGCCAGGAGTAGGGCCAGATGCCGGGCATAGTCTGCCTCCAGGGCGCTGGCGTACTGCTGGCCGTCGTAGGTCGTGCGCCGTGCGCTGTACTTGTGTAGTTTCTCGACTACGGGTAGGGGTAGGGTGATGGCGGTTGCTGCTGGCGCTGGCGCTGGCGCTGGCGCTGCTAGATCGGGGCGCTCGTCGTGTGCTGCACGCCGGCGGGCCTCGCTGATGGCTCGTTGCAGGGGACTGCTCTTCATTCCTCGCGCAGCCTCCGTTCTAGGGCTGCTAGCTCGTCGTCCATGGCCCGGCGCCAGGTATCGCCGGTAACCACTTGCGGCGGCGGGACATTGTATTTCGCGCCGCGGACATAGACCGCGGCCACGAAGCGGCGGATGGTTTCCATGTCGATCCGCAACTGGGCTAGCTCACTGACCGACAGCGGCGGCATCAGCGCTTCCGGCGTTACTTTGGCAGTCACGAGATCGGACTCGGCGGTACCTCGAAGTGCAGACCGAGCAACCGGGTGCTCATTTCGCCGCATCACCTCCTTTCTTGGGAGTGGGCTCCAGGATGGCGCGAAGCCTTGCGCTCTGCTCGGCTATCTGGTGTGCTAACCGCAGAGCATCAACAGGCACGGCGCTGAGAAGCGCTTCGCGCAAGGTGTGTTGCCAATCCCAGTCGCCGTGCCAGACCCCCTCCTCTTGGAGTAGCGCCTTGAGACTTACCCACTGTTCATGGTCGGCTTTGTACCGATCGCGCTCGCGGCGCGCCTGCTCTAGCTCGGTGGTGAGCTGACGTACCTCCGTGATGCAACGGCCACGGAAGGCGTTGCTGAGGGCGTGGCGTGCTGGTTTGTCGGCTACCCAGGCCTCAAGCTGTTCGCGCCGATCGGAGAAAAAGGGGTGCCGCTCCGGCTCCAGGCGGTTCATCAGCAGATAGAGATAGAATGAGGCGGGGATATCCACTTGGCGGTAGGGCGCCTTGCGCTTCGTGTGGAGCGTGCCGGTGAGGGGGTTGAACCAAATCAGACCGGTCTGAGGCCCTGGCTCCTCGGACGCGATGAGGCCATTGGGACAGACCCAGTAGAAGCGATGGCAGTAGTTGAGGTACCGCGGCCACTTGGAATCAGACAGGTAATCCCCCCGGCTGCACTTCACCTCGAAGCCAATTACCTCGGGAAACGTCCAGGAGCGGGCGATGGCGATGGCGTCGAAGATGGACAATGGCAAGACGCCGTTGCTGTTGGTGGGGCCCGTCTTGACCCCGGCGAAGAACTGGTAATCGCGGGCGGCATCCTGGCGCGGGCCGTAGCGCTTACTGAGCGCGCGGACAAGCATCCCCTCGTGGACGCGGCTCGCGGTAGCGGTAATGGCCATGTAACTCAAGCTTTCTCGCCCGGCCAGGGCGGAACGGCGATGCTGCGCCAGGCTGTACGTGGATCGCTGCGCGTATCTTGTGTTAGCCGAGCGATCTCGTCAGCAGTTGGCTCGTCCAGGGTATGCCAGGTGTCCGAGGGCACGGCGGCGTTAAGCGGCAGCCCTCGTTCTCGCCGGGCTGCCTCGATTAGGGCAAAGCGGCGCCGGATGCGTGCCCGCCCAGTGGCCACCAGTGAGGCGAAGCGGCTCCGTCGTTCCTCTGCCGTCCCAGTGGCCGGTGGCGGTGCCGGGAGCATACGATCGGCAGCAAAGATGCGGCGTGTGTCGTCTCGTCTTTCGCGTTCCTTGAAGAGGCGACGGGCGGCCTCCAGGAAAATCGCTGGACCGGCCTCGTCACGACGGCTGATGTGCTGGATCATCCAGTCGGTGGCGGCGGTGTAAAGCGCATCGTCTAGCCAGGTGTTCTGGTCAACCATTCGCCGCCAGAAGCGCCGTACGGTGGCGATCGTGGCCTCCGGCGCAGCCTGGTGGTAGCGGCCGATGATGTCGTTTAGGCCCACCTCGAATATGCGGTCATTTATCGGCATTGGTGAAGACTCCCCGGGCATCTATTTGCCCCTGGCGCCGCAGGAGCACCAGATTGGCCTCGACGCCGCGCGCGGTGCCCGTGGCCGCGAGCGGCCCATCCTGTGTCCCCTGTGTCCCCTGCGTGGCATAGGCATTCCAGGTGCCAATGGCAGTGCGGACACATAAGTGCTCGCGCTGCCATTTATCGCCAAACTGGTGTTTAGCGATCGCTACGTAGAGTTCCGCCACCTGGTCCGGCGTGAGGACGGTCTCCTTCAGCGCCTTGGCATCTGCCGGGGTGCTGGTGTAGGGCAGGTCGGCGGCACGTACCAAGTCGATGAACGCCGCGTAGCGCGATGCGCCATTGGCACTTCTGGTGGCGCTCACAGACGCGGCTGCTGGCGCATCTACAGGTACTTCAGATGCAGGGGGTGTAGAAGCCGCAACAGAGACGATGGCTGGCGCCGGGAACGCTGGGGGCGCAGCGGGTGCCGGGAATGTTGGGGGCGCTGGGTAGCGTGAGCCGTTGGTGGTATCGGCCAGGGCGCGCTTCTCGGCCCTGATATGCGTTTGATACCGGTACCACTTGATTGGATCGATGGCCATGTAGCGCCGGCCATTGATCTCATAGAGCTGGAGCAGGCCGTGGGCGGCGTAACGCAGCAGCGCCTCTTCCACCTCGGCTGCCGTTACGCTACGTAGGCGGCCAAACGTACGTGAGGCGATGCGTCCAGCCGAGGCATCGCCTCGGCCAAAATCGTCAAAGGCGGTTAGTAGCCATGGCCAATAGAGAGGAATCGTCTGGCCGCCGGGCTCCTCGTGGATCGCGGCTAGCGCGTCGTCAAAACCCATCTCGTCAGAAATGAACACTTTGCGAGCCATGGCCCTATGCCCCTGCTGTCGTTCTCGCATCACGGATGGAAGAGACCGGGGAGACGGGGGGGGGGATAGGGCTGGCGGGTTTCAGGCGTGCCCAGGGATGCTGGCCTCCCTCTGCGTTGCGCCTGGGCTTCCGTACCCGGCGAAGGGGCGGGAGGTCAAGCTGCGTAGCCAGCAGGCTGGTTGAGGCAGCCGGCCGTTGCGTTACCTCCTGGCTCTGCTGCATCTGCGCTGCCTCCTGGCTCTGCTGCATCCAACGCTCTAGCGCCTCGTTGAGCACATGCCCGATTCTGGCGCGCAGGGCCGCGCTGTGGCGTTGATCTGTCTCCAGTTTGCCGACCGTACCGCGATTGGAACGCGCCGCTCTCGCCAGATCGGTGAGTGACCAGCCCAAGAGTTCACGCCGCTGCTTGATGGCTCCCGGCGAGGGCGGTGGGCCATCGGGGAAGGCACCATGACGCCAGAGGGGCGTCATGGTGGCCACATAAGCCAGTGCGCGATCGCAGGGGGTTGGGGTCACCATGACGCCGTTGGGGATCTGGTGAAGAGGCGTAAGTAGACTTGGCTCCTCAGTCGATGCTGAGGGAGCGAGTTGGAGTCGTGGGCCGCCCAGTGCCTCCTGATCGCACACTGCCAAGAGTGCACGCGCGCGGGTGAGCCCATGCTGAAGCGCGGCATAGAGGGTAGAGCTGTGGCCCGAGACGGGGCCAGAGGTGGACGTCTCCGCAATGCGGCGGGTGAGGTACCGCGCCAGGAGAAGATCTAACGGCAGTTCCGGCGAGGGCGCCGGCGCCTGCTCCGATGTGACGGCCCAGGTGGTGGGCATCAGGAGGCCGTCCTCGGTAAGGAGGGCGCTGAGTAGATCGTTGGCCACCTGCGCGCGGATTGCGCGGCGGCTGCCCATGTCGGTCGGTCGTCCACTGTTGCCGGCGTGGGGCACACCCGTTGCCGGTGGCCCCAAAATGGCAATGAGACGATCGGCAATCGCGCCGAGTTGGGTAAACGTCGCCTCGTTGAGAGAAAGTAGTAGCACGTGGCGGCTTTCTCTCGCGGTGCAACGTGGTGCCGTGGTGAGGTAGATGGCCAGTGCGGTGGTAATGGCTGCTGTGCGCTGCGTTAACAGCGGCGGCGGGCTCTGGCCGCTTTCAGCCTCGGTGAGGGGAAGGGGAAGGGGAAGCGTAGGAGACACGGGCATGGTGTCCGTGCCTGAAACACAGCTCATGGGCGACGCTCCTTCGTTGGTGGCCACACGTGGCTCCATGGAGCCACGTGTGGGGTGTGCGTTGGGCAAAGAGACAGCCGGCTCTCGGGTTCGGGCATCTCTCGTCGGACAGCTAGTGCTGTTCTTACAAGGCCTCCGTCCGTCCTTGTGCCCTGGCGCTGCGCCGGCGAAGGAAGGTGGCGGCGCCCTGGAGTTCCGCCGCCGTGGCAGTGGCGCGATGGGGCGCTTTGTGGCCGATGCCAAGACGGAGCGCCTCGGTGCTCGCCTCCTGCCATTCCTGCCAGGCCCGCTCCAGAGTGACTGGAGCAGTTGCCGGTTCTGCCTCCTCGGTGGCACTCACTGCCGGGCGCGGTGGCGGTTCGGTGGGCCACAGGTCGTGATCGGCCAATTCTGTGGCCACCTCGCCCCCCCCTTCCTCTATAGAAGAGATGGTGCTGATCTCATCCGGCTCCTCCACAGCCACAGTGGCCGCTCGTGGTGACCGTTCGGCCACGCTGACCGGGGAGACGTGGCGTATGGGATGCACGGGATGTACTTGGGCAACCGAGGCATGTTCGGTTGCCCGGCGCTCGGGCGCCGTGGGATCGTTTGCCACTTGCATCTCCAGTGGAGACGCCTCAATGCGGAGCTGCTGACCGGTGCTTACCAGCACCGACTCTTGTGCGACAGCTACTTCCTCCTGACACACCAGACGGAGGCCATGACAGATGGCCGTTTTGGCCAGCATGTAGGCGGGCATGCGGGTCCAGAAGTCATTGACCTTGGCAAACTCGTGCCATAGAACCACGGCGTACGACGGCTCCGGCTGGCCGACGACACGTACGCCCACCCGACAGGCCAGCGGGCGTCGCTTGTCGGATGGTGGGTAGGGCCAGATGTCCAGCCATGGACCGGCGGCGGCTTCCTTGTACTCGGGCATGGTCAGACCCGCGAAGCGGCCGGTACGCTGGGCCAGCGCCGCGTAACCATCCATCGTGATCTGGACGCTCATGTCTGAGCCGCCGTCACGGCGCTTGTAGAGCACGGCGGCAATCTGGCGCCGGAAGGGGCTGAGGCCAAGGCTCTGGCAGACCTGGCCGAAGTGAGCGAGCTGATCGTTGGTCAGGCCCGGACAGATCGACCGGCGCAGGATCTCCAGTTGGCCGCTGTCCCACTGGGCCAAGGCACCAGGCGTAGTCCCACGCCTGGCCAGGCTATCTGGGGCTTGTGTGGTTTGTAGGGTCTGGTTGGTCATGGTGTCCTCCTTTTCCTGGGTACGAGTATGCGGTGCGCGGCGATGGCTCGTCGCCGCCGTGAATATACCGGGTGCAGAGAGTCAGGGCCACGGCCCGCGCCCCTTCCTGGTCCAGTGTGTCGGGGTCAATCGGGCTCCCGCGTGCGACCAGTTCTTGCCGCCATAGCCAGAGGCCCACGGTGGCGGCGTGGCGGCAGACGTGGCGGCTCCGCCAGGCCCAGCACGTACAGTGCTGCACCCGTCCATCGCGTACCCGTACCTCATGATGCACCTCGTCGCTGGTTTGGGCCGGCACGAGGGCCAGATTGTCGAGGCCAAGCAGGTAGTGTTGGTGATGAGCGCCGCGGGCGATGGCATCGCGCACCGCTTGCGTCCAGCGACCAAGTTGTGGCACTGGGGTAACCGGATGGTAGCGTCGATTCACCGGCTCGTCCTCCTCTCGGGGTCGGCGTGCCGCGCTCGCTCCTTGGCCATGGCCATGGCCGCAAACGCACGATCCAGCATCCAGCGCGGCGCGCCTTTCCCCGCGATCTCACAGCTTTCGCCGGTGTCCGGGTGAATGAGCTGGAGGTAGCCTGTGTGCTGCCGGCTCCATCGTACGATGATGTCGGCCCATGGTTCGCCGCTCATCGGGTACTCGCCTGACCGGGGTGGCGAGCACATGCGCCACAGCCGTCACAGCGCTTGAGGGCGTCTGGGAGGACGATGGTCGGATCGGCTGGTGCGCCACACCACCAGCAGTGCGGCATGGGCACGTCCCAGATTTGCGAGCCCTTCGTGCCACGCTTGCGTATCCCGAAAGCCGCATCTGGTATCCTTTCCATGGGTGTTCTCCTTTCTAGTGGGGTCTAGGCGCGGGCTGCTGGCTACAGCCCGCGCCTAGCTCGTTTCTACGCCCTCACCTCACCTGGGAGCAGGTTCTCACCACGCTCCAGCGCATCGTAGATGGCGAGACTCTGCATAGGGGACAGACCTACCAGCTCCGCCGTACGCACCTCCCCCAGGTTGTCGGTGCTCGTGCCCGTGCCCGTCGCTGCGCCGGTAGCCAGCATCTCGCCTAAGCGGGCGCCTAGATAGGGGATAGTGTCTGTCCCCCACGTGTAGCGTTGGTACGCCTGAACCAGGAGCCGCCACTCAGCCGGTGTAGGGGCCAGATGCAGGACCTCAGCCCGTATGGCGGCATAGAGTCGAGAGAGGTCGCGTTCGGCCAGCAGCCCATAACTCATGCCGGCGCGCTGGCGCGCTGCCAGGTCGGCCCACAGGCGCCGCACGCGAAAGACGGCGCGCGGCGTACGTCCCGCGCCGGCCCCGGCAGCAGCGGTAGTCGGTTTGAGCGAAGACATCATCCTGAGCAAAACCTTTCTGCCGTATGCGGTTGTCGGTTGTGGTCGGTGTCCCAGGGAGGCACCGCGGTACCTCCGCCTACCGCTACTATAGCGCATCGGCAGTCGTGGTGTTGGCCGGAGCGTCTAGGATGCCTGGGGCAAGGTCAAGGGTTTTGGCGTTAGCGGCGGCGAGCTGGCGCGCGCGCCGGAGACGGGTTTTGACGGTCCCCGGAGGCACTCCCAACAATGCTGCTATGGCACGTATGGGGACTGCCTGTATGTAATGGAGCAGGAGAATCTGGGCATCGGGGGCAGGCAGCGTTCGAAGCAAGTGGTGGACATATCTGCGCTCCTCGCGCTGCTGAAGGGCCTCCTCCGGTTGATGGTGCGGATCGCTGTCCGCAATGGCGAGCCAACGGGCTGCCAGGCTCATTCGTTCGCCGGCCAGAACATCAGGGTGATCGAGGGCCCCCTCGTTCGCCGGCCAGATAACGAGGATGGGTGCCCGATGATGAAACTGATGGCGCAGCACATCGTAGAGGGCATTCTTGGCCGTCGTGATAAGCCACGCCAAGGCATACGGCGGCTCTATTGTGTGGCGTTTTCGCCAGGCTTGGAGCATCGTCTGCTGATAGATGTCCGCGATGAGTTCGGGGTCCGGGAAACGGAGACAGTGCACCAAGAACTTGGTAACCGGTGGGCGCCTGACCACGTAGGCCCACTCGAAGACGGCGACCTCGGCCGCATCGGCATCCGCGCCATTATCGTCGGCCGCATTGGCCGCATTGGCCGCATCGACATATGTAGCCACCAGGGCCATGAGGCACCTCCCCAGTGGTCTGTACAGCCGGACGGTGGAGGCTCGGGTTCCTCCGTTTGTCCGTCCGGCCGTACAGACCAGATACGCGGCGCCGCTCGGGTTGCGGGCCAGCACTCACTACAAGATCGGGCGGAAGCCCCCGGTTTCCAACCGGGGGAGGAAGCCCGCCTCCTTTCTATAAGAGGCTTTCCTGCTTAGGATTTTGGTACACTTGGTCCAGTGAAACTCGTCGCCAAACTCAAGCTGGTGCCTACACCCGAGCAAGTCACCGCCCTCCTGGCGACGATGGAACGCTTCAACGCGGCGTGCGACTGGCTGGCCGGCTGCGCCTACGACGACCGGACGGCCAACAAGTACCTGCTTCAGCGCCGCTACTACCGGCAGCTCCGAGACGACTTCTCGCTGCCGGCGCAGATGGCCGTGCGCGTGATCGCCAAGGTGGCGGAGGCCTACAAACGGGACAAGTCGCTGCGGCCCAGTTTCCGGCCGCACGGTGCCATTGTCTATGACCAGCGCAACAGCAACTTCCCTGGCCTGGATCGCGTCTCCCTGGCCACCTTGACGGGCCGGGTGGTGGTGCCGTTTCTGTTCGGCGCCTATCAATGCAGCCTGGTCGGCCGGCTCAAAGGCCAGTGCGATCTGGTCTACGACGCCGAGACGCAGACGTTCTTCCTGTACGCCACGGCGGACGTACCCACGCCAGAACCGGGCGAGCCGCAGGGTGTGCTCGGCGTCGATCTGGGCATCGTCAACATCGCGACCACGAGCGATGCGGCAGTGTTCTCCGGTGCCCGGCTGAACGGCACGCGGCGCCGGTACTTCCGCATCAGACGGCGGCTCCAGCAGAAGGGGACGCAGAGCGCCAAGCGGTTGCTGAAACACCGTCGCCGGAAAGAGCGGCGCTTTCAGGCCGACACCAATCATGTCATCTCGAAGCGGCTCGTGCAGACCGCCGCCAGTACTCACCGCGCCATCGCACTCGAAGACCTGAACGGCATTCGGCAGCGCGTCCGGCAACGGAAAGGCGCTCCGAACACGGCTCCCCAGGTCCAGCGTCGGCTGCTCCACGGGTGGGGCTTCCACCAGTTGCGATCCTTCGTGACGTACAAGGCGGCGCTGGCCGGCGTCCCGGTCCTGCTGGTCGATCCGGCCTACACCTCTCAGACGTGCCCTGCCTGCGGCCACATCGCACGGGGCAATCGTCGTTCTCAGGCGCAGTTCCAGTGTGTCGGCTGCGGGTTCGCTGGCCCGGCCGACCACATCGCGGCTTGCAATATTGCAAGCCGGGCGGCCGTCAATCCGCCACACGTGGGGGTGAATGTGAACCCTTCGCATCTCGCTACCTACAAGCTCCCGGCTTTAGCCGGGGGTCGTTGACGAGGCTGTCACCACCAGCCTGCAGTGTAGCCGATGAGCGCCATCAGGATGTTCATGCCCAGGATGGCGGCGCCGATAGTGGCGCGCTGCGCCTGGTGAGATGGCCACGCGGCAACTGTGCCGAGGGGCTTCGGTGTCGTACGATCACGCATGGTTGGGGGTTCTCCTTGTGGTCGTGGGGTGGGTCTGGATTAGGCGAGGGTCTGGGCGCGTAGCCGACCATCTTCGGTGATCTCGTAGCCGTGGATGATTGGCACGCGGACGATCAGGCCCCTTCGCAGGAGGCTGTTGAGCGCGGACTGGTCACCCGCGCCGACCACCTGGGTGTGATAGGTCTGCTCTCGCGTACCCAGGCAGCGAATGTACTCTTCGCCGTAGCACGGTACGTAGCAGCCCCCGTGGGAGCGCTCCTCGATGAGAAGAAGCAGGATGTCGGCGCGCTTCATCTGCGTGGGACGTAAGGGCGCTTTCATGGGTGGCCTCCGTTCAGATAGCGCGGCTCACGCATCTGGGATTCCCCAGATGCGCTGGTGGCAAGTCTGGCAGTTCCGTAGGGCGAAAGGGTGTTGGGCCTCGCCCATCTTGCCGTAGTAGCGCCAGTACAGCTCGTCGGGCAGGATAGTGTAGCCGCAGTCGTCACACCAGTAGTAGGCGCGCGGCAGCCTTGGCCGTGCCCGGAGTTGGCACATGTGCCAGATATGTGCTTCGCGCATGCGCTGCCGCTCACGGGTGCCGTAGGGCGAGGCGGCCGCCATCAGGGTACCTCCGGCTGGCCCGACTGGCCCGACTGGCCCGGCTGGCCCGACTGGCCCGACTGGCCCGGCTGGCCCGACTGGCCCGGCTGGCCCGGCTGGCCCGACTGGCCCGGCTGGCCCGACTGGCCCGGCTGGCCCGACTGGCCCGGTGGAAGCGCGACGCCCTCGGGGTCAGGCACCCCCGGCTCAAGCCGGGAGCTTGCGCCGAGGACCATCGCCCGATGCGAGCACCGAAGGATCGTCCTGACACGATACGCCGCCTGACAGCGGCGCCACCAACGAGTCAATGGCTCGCTGGCGAAGAGTCCGCGCGCACGCTTTAGATGAAGAAAGTCGTAGCGCTCCACAGCCTCCTCGACGTCCTTGGGTCGCGGCGCCACGAAGAACTCGTAGTCGTTGCTTCCTTCGCGCCGGGCAATGGGCTTGCCACGGCCCAAGCACGCCACATCCTCCCTTGCTTGGGCTGGTAACACAGTGGCGCTGGCGACAAACAACGCCACGCTGATGGCCTCGATGGTGATGCCCATGGTTTCAAGGTCATAGGCGATGCACAGGATGGGGCGCGCACGGTCGTAGTCCACCCAGGCCTCGCGCCAGTCAGGGGCCAGGTACATGCTCATGGCGCTGCACGATCCGAGACATCCGCCGGCCACAATGGCAGCAGGAGTTGCACGAGGCACGCGGCATCGGTGCGCTGCGTGCCTCGTCGTGAACGGTGCGTCGGTGCCGGCGTTGATTGCAGATCGGGTAACTCTAGCTGTCCCTGTGGCACCTCCGGCGGCGGCGTGAAGGAGAGTCGCCAATCGTTAAACGGAACACTGTAAATGACCTCGCGGAGGGTTGCTCCGTAGGTGTCCAGGCGGCAGAAGCGGACCTCATCGCCCTGCTGTGGCTCGTCGGTTACCGGGTTCAGGGGTTTCCAGGCCAGGATCGTTCCGCGGTTATCCCTAGTCAGGCGTACCGTGTCCAGGTACGCCACGCGCGTTCCCAGGAGAAGGGTAACGGGCACGCCCTCGCCATCGACAGGCAGCCGATTGGTGGGACGGTAGCGTGGCTGCCAGGACAGGGCGGCGATCTCGCGCTGAAACATGGGCATTGGGTGATACCTCCTGTTTACGTGGTACTTGGTGGCTACTATGGCTGATAGGCCTCGGCGCGACTGACGCCGGCGGCTGTGAACACAGGCTCCCATGTATCCGCATCCTCATCGAAGCGGAGGGCCATATACGCGGCGAAGGAGATGGGTCGTCCGAGAATGACCCACTCGCCAGCGTACCTGTGGTGGTGGGCGGTGAGTTCTTGCCTACTGGGTGCCTGGACTAGTCCCACCTCCTGGCGAACGGCGTCGACAATTAGCAAGGGCCGCTGATTGTCGGTCAGATAGGTGGTAATGCCAAACCCGCTCCAGGCGGTGCCCTCTGACGAGGCTAGCCTATCGTGCACGATACGGGCCAGGTAAGGCTCGTCGGCCAGCCTGCCGTGAATGTGTGCGACGGCCAGAGCGTCGTGCAACTTGACGGGCAGCCCATACCCTTCCCAGTGGGTATAGAGATAGAGGTAGCTGCCGGTGCCAGCCGGGCCATGCTGACGCAGCACGATGTTGGCGCGATCTCCCATGATAGGTGGTTCCCTTTCTGGCTTGGGGACACTAGTGGTCCGCTCTTTTCAGCGGGCATCGAACGTTTTCTCCTCGTCCTCAGCCAGTGCCCGTCGCGCCTTGCTGGCCTCATGCGCGGCTTGTATCTCAGCAGCCACCTGTTGGGCCGGGATGGTTTCCAGGATGGTGAGCTGGACCAGGGCCACCTCGACGATCGGATTGACATGGGCCCACAGTGGCTCTGTCCTGTCCTCATTCCAGCCGAGGGCCAGCGCGGCCTCCGCGTGGCCGGCGGTGTGGCGCACATCCAGCCAGGTGGTACCGTCCGGCGAGCGACGGACAACCACCCAACGCTGCCTGTCGTGGTCGCGGATGGCGCCGGCGACCGGACGTGACCGGCCGGGTGTGGCGCTATCGACTTCGGGTGTGAGTGATCCGGCAGGCGCATGGCGCTGGCCAGCGGTACCAGCGGTAGATGAGGGGTTCATTTTTGAAGGACCTCCTTCAATAGGGATGCGGCCAGTTCGGCGGCAGCGCGCTTGGTGAACACCTCGAAGACCTGGTTGGTACGCTCATCGCGCACGTGCCACCAGGGCGCCTCATTGGTGTAGATCGTGGCCAGCAGGGCATCGTCTACGTAGAGCATGTACTCTACGTGAGTGACCTGTGGGCGTGCCGTATGACGCACGATACGCTGAGTTAGCTCCATGGTAGGTGGGCTCCTTTCTCGGGTGCGGGTGCGGGTGCGGGTGCGGATTAGGACGTGTCCCCGGCTGCCGGCGTTTGGTGGGCACCGGCCGGCTACCGGGGCTCAGTATAGGGTGTGGGGTACCGAGGGTGCTACCCGTGAGTAACCCTACCTAGTCGAGGGACGCTACCTCGGGCACCGGCTTGGCGGCGAACGCCTCTGCTATGGCGGCATCTCGCCGCGCATATGCCTGGTTCACCCTGGCGCGGTAGGCATTCCAGGCAGCGGTAACTTCGACCTCGCAATAGTTCTTGGCGATAGCTCTCACCTCGTCCAGCTTCCGCCGCCGACACTCCGTTTTCTCCTGGGCAGTCGCTCGCGGGTCATCGTCATCGGTGTAGCGCCAGCGGCGCCCGTCAGGGGCGACGAAGACGGCCTCGTCGGCGTCCCAGCGGGACGCCAGGCGCGTGGCGTCCGGCACCTGCAGGCTATCGGCGGCGGCATCGGCGGCGAGATGGAGAACGGGTAGACCACAGGTTTGGTCTATCCACTCTCCGCGGAGCCACACCACGGAGGGCCGGCTCCAGGGAAACTCATAGCCCGTTAGGGCACAGTATTCTGTGCCCCCTACCCAAAGATGCTGGTGGTGATCGGTCATCGCTTTCTGTCTCCTTCTCGTGCCCGCGTACCAGGCCCACGGGCGGGCCACATCTGCTACGTAGCGGCGGCGACCAGGGCGTCGAGCGCCTGCGCCGCCAGGGCGGGCAGTGCCACCCGCTCTAGCAGTTCCTGCGCGTCGCAGTCGCGCAGACGCCAGCGGGTGACCTCGCCGGTGCGGCGGGACCGCACCGTGAGCCGGCAGCGCCTTGGGTCGACCACCTCCCATGTCCGGCGGCCGGAGCCGGACGAGGCGTCGCGGATCTGCACGACCAGCTCCGCGTGGGCGCGGCGGATATCGGGCTCCCGCCGGACCGGCGCGGAAAGCAGCTCGTACAGCGGCTCGCCCAGCGTGATCCGGGTGAGCACGGCGAACGCGCCTCCGCGGTTGCGGAAGCGGCGCGTCCAACGCACCTGGACGCCAGGCGACGGGCGGCTCAGCAGGCTGTAGTAGCCTGCACTGTAGCGCTGGAGCGACCGCTGCAGCGGCTCGAAGGGGACGGGACGTGCTACGTCCCACTCGGCCCGCTCCGGCGCGTCGCCGGGGGAGAGGCCCAACGCGACGCCGGCATCGTCGCCGGCCAGGAGGGCGGCGAATGGATCCGGCGTCGCGTTGGGGAGGGGCGCCCACCGGCACGGCGCCGGCAGGCACGGGATTGGCGCGATGTACGCGCCAGGGGCCACGGTCGGCCCCAGCCCGTGCGCGGAGACGCCGGACTCATGCGCGTCATCGCCGCTGGGCGGCAACGCCGGCGCGAACGCCCAGCTCCTCCAAGAGCTTTCCGCTAATGCGGTTAGGCCGACGGGCGGCCCGACCGCATCCCTGGTGATTATTTCTACTACTCTGTACGCCCCCTCGGGGGCGCGAGCCTCGGTGTCGTCGAGGTACTCGTACTCGCCAACACCGTATTGGCGGCGCGCGGTCGGCGCCGAGACGACCATCATGTTGCGCCGCATCGTCTCGGCGTAGATGTCCGCGCCGAGCGCCACCAGCTCGGCCTCGGCGGCCTCGGCGGCCTCCCGGCGGCTGTCGCCGGTGGCCACGATCCGCCAGCCGAAGCTGGCGGCGTTCACGGTTGAGATTGCGTAAAACTTCATCCGATTTCCTCTTTCTGCCACCCTCATGGCGGCGCGCTACCGATCGTCGGCTGGCAGACAATCCAGCCGCCCGGCGGCAGCGGGTAAGGCTGCCGCGAACATTGGCCACCTCCTACCTGCCCCCGTTCGCCAGCCCACTCGGGCTGCCCACCCGGCACCACCGTGGAGGTGGGGGCTCGCCGGGCACTGCGGGCGCCGAACCATTGCGCCAGCACGCCCAGACAATCCAGCCGCCCGGCGCCACCAAGCCTGTGGCGCCGCGTGGGCGGATTGGTGGCGGGCTAGCTGGTGGACGCCGCCTGCCCGGCGTCCACCAGGTTCATCACATGCTGGCGGAACGCCACGTACCCGCCCGGGATGCCATCCCGGCGGGACTGGCTGTCCCAGTCCCAGGCTTGGCGGATAACCGCCTCCTGGGGAAACTCCGCGAAGAGCGCGGCCGTCTCCTCGACAAACTCCACGAAGTCCTGTGGGTCGTCCCGCGGGGTGCCTGGCGTCCAGGCGACGGGTTTGGCCGCGAGATTGCGGCGGCGGCTCCCGCGAGAGCCGTACTCTGCGAGTTTCACGTTTCAGCCTCCTCTCGTGTCTGTGGGTGCTGCCCACGCTGGTGTACAGCGAGGTGCGTTACGCCTCGCTAACGGTGATCTTTTCACCAAAAGGCGGCTCCAGGATGCAGCGTTCATCCGTACACCAGAGGACGGGATAGGCCGGTTCCATCGGCTCATCGGCCTCCAGATCGGTGAGCACGATCACAGCTGCCGGCGGGTTCGCCGCATCGGTGAACCAATCGAATCCCGGCTGGAAAATCGTGCCGCCGCCACCCATCATCTCGAAGGTCAGCTCATCGTCGGGAAGAAACTCCTGATGGCGTCGCACGTGAGTGTCCACGTAGATCACATCGACGGCCTCTGGGCGCGCCTCTCGAATGATGCTCGTGGCCTCCACGGCAAACATCTCTCGGAGATGCGTGGTGCTGCGCGACGTGTCTACGAAAATGCCGATCCGGGGCATGTTCTCTCTTTGCTGGCCGGGGAGATACAGGCCAAAGGGCAGGTACATTCTTGCCGGGCGTTGCCAAGAATAATCGGAGGGCTGAACCTGCTCCAAAAACTGGCGCAGATGGGCGCGCCAGTCGGTGCGCGGCTCGCGCGCCGCCCTGACACTCTCCTCCAGGTTGCCGGGGAGAAACCCCCACTTCTTGGCCATGCTGGCCGCCGCCGCGGCCGTCATTTGCCAGTCGGCCTCGCTATTGGTCTGCCCCGGCTGGCCCGGCTGGCCTGGCTGGCCCGGCTGGCCCGGCTGGCCTGGCTGGCCTGGCTGCGGTGGGCCGGCTGCGGTGGCAGGATCGGTCGCATCGGCCGCCGGCGCCGGCATCATCTGGGGCTGCGTGCGCGTATAACTGTCTGGACCCGGCTGGCCCGGCTGATCGGTGGGCGAGGGTTGCGCCGGAGGCGCGGCGCCGCCGAGTGGATCGGATTGCTTGCCGGGCTCACGTTGCTGTTGCTGTTGCTCACGTTGCTCATGCCGAAGATGGGCATAGATCGTCTCGGCGCTAAGCCCCTTGAAGGGGGCGCGCAACAGCGCCCCCTTGATGGGCCGCCCGATCTCCTGTTCGAGCAGCAAGGGGTTGATGGCGTAGTCACAAGCCCTATTCCACAGCTCGGGATCGCGGTCACCCATGCGGTAGGGGTGGCCGTGACAGCAGTGGAGCGTTTCGTGGGCCACCAGCCATTCCAGTTCGGGGCCGGGTTGGCTGGCCAGGTACTCCGGATTGCACACCAGCCGCGTGCCATCGGTGCCGGCCGTGGCACCCAGGTTGCCAGCCTCCAGCCGGAGCTTCATGCTGGTGGAGGCGTAAAACGCATTCTTCGGCACGTAGATGATCTGGAGCCGTGCCCGGCCGATGCGCTTGAGTTCCCTGGTCGCATCGGCTGCCGGCTGGCCGGCTGGTCCAAGCGACGCTGCAAACGAGTCCATTCGGCGTTTCCCTTCGTGGGCCGGTGTCGGCAAACCGATAGGACAGACTTAGGCGAAGAACTGGCCCATATTCTTCAGCGCCGCATCGACATCGGCCAGGATACCGGCGGCGGCAGCGGCCGTGGTGATCCGGGCCGATGTCGAGTCCCGGAGGGTTTGTGCCGAGTAGTTCAACAGCTCGCTCTGCATGCGAGCCGCGATGCCGGCAATCTCGACGTCGTTGGTCACGTTGAGCAATGGGAGCATGCCTATCAGCTCCCTCACGTTCTCCACCAGGGTGTCGCGAAAGACACCCTCGGCCTTGGTGACGTGAGTCGCCGGCCGGTACACCTCCAGCTTATCGGCCATGTGCCGCACCGCCTCTTTGATGCGGGTGGCCACCTCCGCCTTGAACTGCCCCATCATCTCGGCGTCTCTCGCGCGGGCCCGGCGAAAGGCATCCTCACCCATGGCGACCCGGAAATCGTTTCTGATCTCAGGGAAGGCGTAGACCTCGTAGCGAAAGGTGATACGCCCGTCGAGCTGCGCCAGGGTGGGGTAGTCGGCCTTCCTGAAGGCACCATTCAGGAGTCGGTTGCCCTCCTGAATCGCCTCGGGGTAGTCCCGGAGTACGTCGCGTTTTAGGTCGATGAAGGCGTTCTCATCGCACTGCATCGTAGACATCCACTGCTCGTAGGCACGCCCGTCGAGCACGCGCGGGCCACGGTCGTCGGCCCACGCGAGAGTCATGGCGCGATGGTGCTCGCGCCATGACGCGGCGCATTGGGATAGCTTCTCGATGCGTTCCCTCGCCACCAGGTATTTGGTGTGACGGTGCATCTTGGCGTCGCTGCCATGCTGGCGCGCCACCTCGCGCGCCAGCTCTTTGTCATGTTTCATGCCCGACCACAGGCCGATATGAAGATGAGCCAGCATGGCCCGCTCATACAGGCCGCCGGTCTCCTGGACCGGCACGATGGTGGGGGCAACGGGTGCAGCAGGGACGGTGATGGGCGCTGGGGGGAAACCGGGTAGTTCCATTGGTTTGGTGACTCCTTTAGAAGTGGGACTAACGGGTGTCGCGGTGCCGGATGCACCAGCCTTGATACTCCGGCATACTGCCGATGGCCGGCACGCGGGAGAGCGCGGCGTGCACAGTGAAGGCGCCGTACTCCTCGCTGGGGAGACGGTCGACGTACGCCGCGACGGCCCCGAAGTTCTGCTCGTTGGCGAGCTGCCCCAGGGCCACGCTAATCGCGTACAAGCTGGCCCCCTCGTCGGCCTTGGGCACGGGGGCCGTCATCGGCGTCATGAGGATGGCGTCTACGCTGAACGTCTGCATCCGCCGGAAGACGGGCAGAAATCCACCAAACTCGATCGCGCGAGCGTGGCCCACCGTGCCGGCGGCCAACTGGAGCAGAAGGTCATCCGGCGGGTTTTGCCAGAGGACATCGGAGACGAACTCCCAGGCCCGTGCGCTGGGCCAGGCAGGAGCTTTGGCGCTGTACTCGTGCAGCGCCTCGCGCCGAAATCGGATGAACCCGATGACGGCGGGATGGATGCCGGGCGGCCGGGGGGCCTTGGGTATCAGACGCATCGGCTCCGGCTGGCCCCCGAGGGCCCAGGCGCACCAATCGTCGACATCACTCTGAAGGTGGAGGTGCACGAAGCGATTAGCAAGTGCCTGGGGCATCTTGATGATGCCCCCTCCGTCCTGCTCGCGGTTGACGGCAGCCACGATATGGCAACCGGCGGGCAGGACGGATGCGCCGATCCGCCGCTCGTCCATGATCTGAAAGGCCGCATTTTGGACGAGGATAGGTGCCCGATTTAGCTCATCGAAAAATATGATGGACGCCAGTGTTGGCCATTGCTCATCCGGTATCCAGGAGAGCACGCGCCTCGCCATATCCGGGAACGGGATACCACTGATGGCTGTCGGGTCCCGCTGGGCGAGGCGATAACTGACAACGGGCATCTGAAGAGTCGCGCCGACCTGCATGATTATCTGTGATTTGCCCATGCCGGGCGCGCTCCAGATAATCGGAACGCGTCCGGCATTCCAGACATACTGCAACAGGACCGGCAATTGCCGGGGTGTGCAGTAGATGATTTCGTCCGTGGTGCGGGAGCTAAGAGTCAAGTGTGGGTTCTCCTTTTCGGGTGTGTGGCTGATGTGTGCCACATGGTAGCACACGTGGGATACCTGGGTACAACCCGCCAGATCGCTAGCGGGTGAGGTGGGCGATGAACGCGGCGCGGGCCGCCAGGTAGCGAACGGCCGCCTGCCGCGCCTCTTCGTCGGCCAGATGCGCCAGGGTGGCGCGCCGCCTGGCTAGGGCGATCCGGCTGGCGCGGTGCAACGTCTCGCGGCCGGGTGGCTGGTCGCGGGGCACGGGGAAAGGGTGAGGCTGCTGGTCCATGGGGTGCGCTCCTATCGTGTGGCCCGCGTGACGCATGTGTCACGCGGGCGGCGGGGCTGGCTACTCCGCCGTCCCAATCCATCCGCCGGCGCCGATCGCCAACGATCGGCGCCGGCCATGCCCTGGGTGGCGCAGCGACTCAGATAACTTCTGGGCAAGCCGAACGCATGGCGGCGTTGAGCTTGCCTTGCGCCGCCAGTTCGGCGGGCCTGAGGGGAGTCATGGACTCAGCAACCCCCATGGCAAAGAAGGAGAAGATGGCCGTCAACTCATCTGGGGTGAGCGTGAGGGTCACAAGCGCATCCGCGGCCGAAGCACAGCGGTGCGAACAATAAGGGGTGTGAGCATAACCATGACCATCCTTGTAGGGGCCATGGCTGCAGATCGGGCAGTTCATTCGATGATCCTTTCGCCGCCCCAGACGCGGATGGGGTGGCGCCGACTAGGCCGCGTCGCAACGACCGTCTCGACACGGCCGTGCACGCTGGCGATGCAATCCACGTAGCTGAGGGCGGCGCCCTCGCCGGTCACGCCGTCCCACTCGATGATCTTGCCGCTGGCGAGCTTTAGCTCCCAGGGCACCTCGCCGCGCCGGAAGTCCGGCGGCGGTGTCTGCGGTGTCTTGCGCATGGATGGTGTGTTCTCCTCATCTATACCGGGCACTTACGGCCCGGCTTGTGGCACGTGCCGCAATGCGGGCAATCGGCCCAGTCGGGATCGTGCCTCTTCTGGCAACTGCGGCAGTGTGGATACAGGCGCTTAACCCACGGGCTGCCCGTGCGGTTCGGTTCCCACTGCCAGATGAACGTTCGGCCGGCTGGCGGGGCCGGCAAGGGCACCTCGGCGCGCGTCACGCGTAAGTGACTTACATCCCAGATCGCCTCGCCGGCATGCCCTACGCGGACGGTGCCGCGCGTGAGCGGGCCGCCGTCCGGCGACCAGGGGACCTGGCCGATGGCTTCTGGCCAGTCGGCGGCCGGCACGTCGGTGGTGAGCCACCATTCCAGCCGGATGCCGGGCCGGTCCTCAGAAGAGTGTGCGCCAAACCATTGCGCCAGCATGCCGTTGCGGCTGGCGATTTCACCATGTCTCATTGCACGGTGGCCTCAAAGTTGCCGTGTACGGGCATGACTCGTACGTTCAGCCCATCTTGCGCCGTGAGGCGGTGGGCCACCACGGCCGCCATTTCGCGGTACAGGTAGGTGGCCCAGTGGCGCCATCTGGCGCCATCCCACCATTCGACACGATAGACCAGCATGATGTTTCTCCTTGTTCCTATGGGCAGACTTGACCGGGCCACGCGGCCCAGTCAATAGCTGGCCATTCTGGTCGGTGGGCTAATCGGTTACCAGGGCAGTCATGCGGTAACCGCGCCGGCGCAAATCACGCCGAAAGCGCCGCGCCACGTAGCGCGACGCATAGGACCAGGCGTACTGCCAAGCATCTCGGGGGTGGAGCTTGACATAGACGTGGTACATGCCTTTTTCTCCTCGGCTGGCAGACAATCCAGCCGCCCGGCGTCATCAAGTCTGAGACAGGATGGCGCCGCGTGGGCGGATTGGCGCGCGGAGGGGCACTAGGCGCCGCGGCGGTACCAGCGACTCTCTCGGCGCCGGCGGCGCGCTTCGCGCCACCGGAGGGCGTCGGGCTCCAAGGCCTCGACGCGTGCCTCGGCACGGGCCTCGCGTGCCTCGGCACGCTTGAGACGCGCCTCTAGGTCAGTTGTGTAGGTCTCAAGCTGGGCGACACGAACGCTGAGGCACGCGACCTCAGCGTTCGCGGCCGTCGCCGCGTTCGCCGCGCTGATATACGCGGCCTCGGCCGCGTCCCAACGCGGCCTCCATATCGGGTCGTGAAGCCCGATCTCGGCGGCGAAGGCCGCCAGGGTTCCGTTTCCCCCCGCGCGGACCCTGGCGCGGAGGTCGTCGGTGGTCATCCGACGCTCCGTGAGCGCCAGCGTCAGTAGCGATGGCATTTCTTTCATCGTGACGTGCAACCTTCCTCGCACCGTTCGGGGGTGCGCTGCCGGTTTATTCGGCTGGCCGGACAATCCAGCCGCCCGGCGGCTCCAACCTGTGGGAGGGAGCCGCCGCGTGGGTGGATTGGGCGCGGGGCTACCTGGACGCCGCCGCCTGCTCGCGCTCGGCGTCGCGGGCGTCGCGGGCGTCCAGGTAGCGCTCGACCTCGTACTCGCTAACACCGTGGCGCTCGGCCGCCGAGCGCGCGACCACCACCAGGTTACGCCGCATCGTCTCGGCGTAGATGTCAGCGCCGAGCTGCGCCAGCTCGGCCTCGGCGGCCTCAGCGGCCTCCCGGCGAGTGTCGCCGGTGGCGATGATGCGCCAGCCGAGCGTCCTGGCGTTCGTGGTCGATATCGCGAGAAACTTCATGATTTCAGTCTCCTCTTGTGTCGCGCCATCACGGGGGCGCGATCCCGAATTCGGCCGGCCGGACAATCCAGCCGCCCGGCGCCACCAAGCCTGTGGCGCCGCGTGGGCGGATTGGCTACGAGGCTACCGGGTGTGGATCGGCGACCACTTCGCCGGCCCCAGCTGGGGCCGGGCTAGGGTCTCAGCTACCTCATAGCCGTACCGGAGGGCGAACACCCATCCGGTAAACGTCTCAACGCTGACGGTCCAGTTCCCGTTTCCGAAGGGGTCCTGCGGCCGGGCGGCCCAGACCTGCGGATGCTCTAACAGCATCCGTGCCGCCTCGCCGGCCTCGGCCTCGCTCATTGTGTATGTGGGTAACATTTTCTTGTCTCCTCTTCGGCTCTTCGGCTGGTGTGTTGCGGCAGTGCGGCCGGCCATCCCTGGGTTGTCCCCCGCGGGCGACATGAGCGCCTACGGGGTGGGCGGCCGGCCGGCCCGCCTCCCGATGGCCGCTCGCTCGCTCACTCGACTGGTGTCGAGGCCGGTGGGGTTGCCACCGGTGCGAGCAGCCTGTGCAGTCGGTGCTGCATTGCCTTGCCCTATGGGCAGACCACGGGGCAGCATCGTACTGCCCCGTGCGCTACACATCAGGTGGGTGGCCGCTGAGCGGTCCTATGCATCATAGGCATAGGGCCGCTCAGCGGCGCCAACGTAACGGCGATTACCGGGCGTCCGTGAGCCGCCCGGTGGCGACCAGCCACCGGACGAACATCAGGCGCGCCGTTGGCGCCTCCTCGGGTGCCGGCGCTGTATCGCCGGCAAGGATTCCGCGGGTCACCCTGGCCCGCAGCAGGGCGAGGCGCGCCGCCTCGCCTGGGGTGAAAGATGGAATCAGGTCGGCGGAGGACATCATTGCGATGCCTCCCAAGCGAGCTGCGCCAGCGCCATCTGCACTGGCGGTCGCGTGGTTAGCCACGCGATCAGGACGACGATCAGGACGACGATCACGGTGGGTGTCCTCCTTATATAGATGGGCTACCGGCCGGCGCCGTGCCAGCCGGGGCGGGAGGGGCTAGCTTCCGTCTACCCTAGCGTCAAGTTTGACGCTAGGGTTTCGGCCAGGTGCTCCCTGGCCTCTTCAGGACGGGATGCGGTCGTCGGCGTCACGCTACGCTGAACGTGACCTTCCCACCAGCCACTGTAGTGAAGAAGGTCACGGCGAGTGGCGAACGGGCGCCAGCCGTGGGGCGCGCCGTCCCGCGCGCTTGGCGCGCGTTCTGCGCGACGGTGGCGCGATGCGTGGCGCCAACGCTCATAGCGCGGGCCCGGGCCCGCGCAGCGGTTACCTTCGGACCCATCACGCTGCGCTCATGCGCGAGCCATGTGGCCCAGTCGTCGGCCCGCGTTACCGCGGGCCTGATGATAGCGGTCGTCGCGGTCGTCGCGGGCGTCTCGGGCGTCTCGGTCGTCACAGGTGTAATCCTTCCAGGGAGGTCACCTCGGGGCGACCTCCCTCTACCCTTGGCTGGACTTGACGGCGGGTTTCCTGGCACATGCGTGTCAGGGACGGGGCCGGCCACCTCGCTGGCCACACTTCGGCCACGGGGCAAGAGACCTACCCTTGCCTGGACTTGAGGCGGGGTTTTGGCCGGACGGCTGGCCGATCCTGGTACCAGCCGTCCGGCCAGGGAGGCGCCACCGTCGCGTCACCCTCCCCCACCCTCCTGGCGGTATGGCCCCTGGCGGTATGGACAGGGAGGGTGGGCTCCCGGGCCGGGCGACCAGGCGGGTGAGGGCCTGGCGGGCGCAGTGGACCAAACGGAGCATCGGGCCGATAGCGGCCCATGGTGGCCGGATGGCCACGTGACGGCGCGATATGGGCGGGAAGCGCCCGATCGGCGCGCGTGAGGCGCGATATCGGGGGTCTACCGGACCAGCCGGCAGGCCCCGATGGGCCGCATCCGGGCAATACGGCATGGCCGGCGGCGTGCCGCGAACGGCATCGGCTTGTTTGCGCCAGCACGTCGGGGCGATACGGGCGCACGCCAGGAACGGCAGGCGGCCAATCTGGCCGATACGCGGCGAGACGAACGGAGAAATGGCCGGATACGGCGTGGCCGGCGGAAGCGAGCCAGCAGGATCGGGCCGATACGGATGGCGCCTCGGCGCCGCGCCGGCCGACGGGCCAGCGGGATCGGGCCAATACGGCAGCCGGGGTGGAGCCCACCCTCGCGTCACCCTCCCCCACCCTCCTGGCGGTATGGCCCCTGGCGGTATGGACAGGGAGGGTGGTCACCCTCCAGTAGCCGGGGAGGGTGGCCCTATTGGTTTTGGTTTTGGCGCCGCCCACCCTCCCCGGCTACTGTATTCCCAGGCAGTCGAAAGGGCCGGGGCGCAGCCAGCGTAAGGAAGCGACCACGCCCTCGCCAGCCGGCATCACCAGGCTTCCTTGTCCCCGTGTGGCCCCGGGCCACCCTCCCCACCCTCTCATCACCATCTCCCCACCTTTCGGGCGCTCAGCCGTGACCAGCCACCATCGGCCACACCTCTCAGCACGAATGTCCTCCTACCCACCTACCTACTGCTTCAATGGGGCCACGACCTTTCAGTCGTGGAAACTGGAAACTCCCATAAGAGGACGCGACTTGAGG
>Ga0209210_1001107_pt1 | contig 24056 bp, 21 predicted proteins | sample RifGroA1_FD_183991 | JGI IMG/M metagenome (GOLD analysis project Ga0209210, IMG submission 183991) | Contaminated groundwater microbial communities from Rifle, Colorado, USA - Rifle Groundwater A1 (SPAdes) (version 2) | ecosystem: Environmental > Aquatic > Deep subsurface > Groundwater >...
GGTGTACTAATATAAAAGATGCAACAGAATGTGCTTATGATCCTGCGTGTTTGTGGAGTAATAATCAATGTATTAATAATAATAATTGCTTGAATGGCAGTTGTTATCAAACTTGTACTCCAGGACAAAAACAGTGCGAAACAGATGCTAATGGAATCAATTGGTCAAAAACTTGTGCTTCAAATGGAATATCTTGGGAAAGTGTAAGTTGTGGTTATGGTTGTAGTAGTGGAATTTGTAATTCTGCGCCTTCTCCCTCTCCCATTTCCTTTCCAATTCTTGTCCCATCACCTTCCCCTGACATAACTATTCCTAAATCAAATAATTATATTTGCTCAAAAGATACTGATTGTGCCTCCAATCATTGTTACGCAACTGCTGTTCAGGGAGGAACTATTGGACTATGCGGAACAACTGACCAACCGCCTCAAATTACCCAACTTATCAAGCTGGGTGGAACTTGCGGAACCAATGCTTATGACAGGACCTGTGAGACACCGAATGTGTGTTACAACAATAAATGCACTGATCCAGCTGTGATTGTGGCAGATACTCAATATGCTAACTATAAATACATGTCCTACAACGGATATGGTTATACAAATGGTGAATGGAACTCTCAAGGTTATTCTCCTGAATATTTAGCAGGTATCAATGCCTGTCAAAAAGATCCCCAAGGACAGGTTTGCAAAGATTGGAATGATAATGTTTTAAATACTGCAACTTTAGGTTTATACGGATCAATTTCCGGAGGCATTCAGGATATTGCACTTGATGCACGAAAACTTTTCTACAATTCAATGCAAAATCAAACTTGGCTTGGTCAATCAACTGGCGATCCGATACAAGATTTGAAATCAAAAGCTATCCAAACTTATTTAACTCTGGATATCTTATCCAATATCCTAACTCTTGGATCTGCGTCAATTGAAGATGTCAGGAAATCCGGTATGACTTGGTTGGATGTATGCGGACAATATGGTTACAGCGCGGAATGTTTACTCGTTTCAGCCAATGCCGGAACAACGGGCACTGGTTTAGTTACCTCTCTTGCAGCTAATCCTCTCTTGGGCAAATACGCCTTCACGCCACAAAATGTATCCAAAATGCCGGTGAGCAGTACATATAATGCAATTGATAACTATTATCTAAATTTAACAAAAATCAATACACCGGTAAATATTCAATATGATCTACTAGACCCTAATATGCCGGGATTAACAACATTACAACTAGATGAAATAAACTATTTAAAACAACATGGTATAGATATTTATACAGCAGATTTATCATCAAAGAACCAAATAAATCTGTATCATTCTTCAATCAACGATATTAAAAATGGCATTTCAAATGGTAAGATAGTTGGTTTTTCAAATTGTCCTAATGCTAATTGCATTACATTAGATTCATCTATAATTTCAGATCCAGATACTTTTATGTTTGCTATTACTCATGAAGAAGGTCATATGCTGGGACCTCAAATACCAGAAGTGATATCACAACGAGATATGGTTTATAATGAGGTATGGGCTTCAGATTATGCCTTGAATAGAGTAGAATATGGATTAGGAATAAAAGATCCAAACCCAATTCTTGATCAGTTAGATATGGCTCGTTCTCAAGATTATGCTCTTTTAGAAAGTCTCCATAATGGTACGATAATAGACCCGATTGTGGAATGGAACGCATTCCAACAGATGAACGATGCTCAAAAATTTATCTATCAATTAAAAAAACTCGTTAAAGGTAATTAATTTCTTCACACTGTCATTAGGCTCTAGGGTCGGACCCTACTCATTTTTGGATTGTCAGAATAACTTATTTAGAAGAAAATATCGCCTGCTGTGATTTATTTTCCAAAAAAATATCTTCCAACTGGACTCGCTAGTATATAATAGATAGTATTGAGGAATTAGGATTTTTAGATCTTGCCCGCTAAGCTATATTATGCCAGCAGAATTAGGGAAAACACTTCCAATTGCCAAAGATATAACAGCTGCTTCACAAATTACATCAGAACTGAATAAATTATTTAATGAAATTTCCCGACAGCCAGACGATCCGGAAATTATCCATAAATTAGCATACATAACAAATATAACCAGTGTTTTAGAAGGTAAAATTCCAATAACTTTAATCGGTATACAAAATGGGATAGGAAATTTTAACCATGAAATTCCCACAGTAAAAGCAGCAGTTTGGCAAATGATTAAATCTGAATTGTCTATATATCCCCATGCTCTGTTAGATTCTGATTTAGTACCATTTACAAATATTTACTGGAGAACTAGTTTGCCTGATATAATGATTTATCAAAATATTATTTATGACGAGCAAAATAAAGCAATTCAACAAAAATGGGTATTAATTAACACTAAAAAATATAAATCTTCAGACTATCCTGATGAAGCTATTAGAAAAAGAAACGGCGTCATCTTAAAAAGGTAATTTTCACAGGGTTTTTCACAGGGTTTTTTCACAGGGTCGGACCCTATTTTGAACAGATTGTTGTAATCTTCCAAAGTTCTCACTTTTCCCGCAAATGAAGGATTTTTAATAAACTTCATCATGAGAACCGATGTCAATTAATATAATATTTTCCTCAATATATTCAAATAATATTCTGATATTTTTATCAACCGCGATACTCCAATAATGTTTTTTGTTTCCTGTTAATTTATGTAATCTTAATGATCTGTGATTCTGATTTGAAGCAAATAATTTAAGTTGTTTATCTGCTTTTGAAGATAATTGAGGATGTTTTTTAACAAATTTTTTATACTTTCGTTTAAAATACAAACTCGGCAGAATTTGCATGATTTACTCCAATTCAGACAGTGATGATATTGGTTTTAAATTTCCGTTTTTATAGTCTTTCAACGCTTTTTCAATCCTGGAAATCGCTTTTTTACTAAGCTGGTATTCCGGAATTTTTGGCTCAAATAAATGCCGTAAAGCCTCTCTCACCACTTCAGAAAATGAGGAATAATACCCCTTTTTGACCTGTTCTTGAGCTAACTCTGCCAGTTGCTTGGGAAGTGAAATATTGACTGTATAGTTCATACAAGAATCATACAAAATTTGTATGAAAGTGTCAAGAGTTATTAGTTAATTGCAGATAAATTTTTTCATATTTGTCAACCCCATCCTTCGCTAAAAGCTACGGAGGGCAGGCATTCTTTTTTATTTATTCAGGTTAAGTAATTTTTGATATTCTCTTAAATAATCATCTATCATTCTTGACTTCGAAAAATTGGTAACTGCATGATCACGACAAGCTTGACGATTAATGCTGTCAATTTTTAAAATAGCCTCACACATACCCTCAATTCCGGTTTGCTTAATCTTCATATTGGTATTTTGTATTTTGTATTTTGTATTTTGTATTTGTTTAGAATTTAGAATTTGGGATTTAGAATTTTCGTCCAAAGGACGATCAGCCTTTGGCTGAGGTTCAACAACAAACCCTACTTTACTATCAACTACTATCTCATTTACCGCTCCCCGGTTAAATGCCACAACTGGTGTACCGCAAGACAAACTCTCTGCCATAACCAGTCCAAACGGTTCTTCCCAACGGATGGGATTTATAAACGCTTTGGCGTTTTGAAAAAGTTTGACCATGTCTTCTCTTTTTAATGTCTGTTCTGAAGAAACAGCACCCACAAATTCAATATTGGCTGACAAATGAGGTTTAACCAGGGTTTCAAAAAACATGGGATCTTCGCAGTTTCCCACAATTTTTAATTTCATATTTAATTTTTCAGCCACAGCTATTGAATTAGAAATTCCTTTGGGGTCTAAGAAATTACCGCTTGCATCCTTGGCTTTACTCATCCGTCCTACTGCTAATAAATAATCTTTTGGCCCATCAACCGGAATAAATAATTGGGTATCAATACTATTGTGTACCACTATCAAACTTTCCATGCCTGCCATTTTTTTGGCAGATTCAGATATTGCCACCATATGTGCTTGAGGAAATTGTTTTAATGTTGCAACGGTTTCCGGTACCATTTGCGAATGAACTGTAGTCAATAACGGAATTTTGAAATCGTTTAATGCCAATAATGCTAAATATTCCGGAAACATATGATTATGAATCAAATCAAATTCACCTTGTCTTAAAACTGCCTCTTCAATCATTTGGGTCAAATACGAAGTGTGTTGGTAAAAAGGGTTTTCCGCTTCGGGTAAAAAATTCAAACCTTTTGGAATCACTCCAATTATTTTGGCACCCGGTAAATTAGAATCACTTGACGCAAAAAGAGTCACTTCATGTCCGCGTTTAATTAATTCTGAAGCAATATCTACAATCACCCTGTTTCTAGATACCGTTGTATCTGGTAAAATTGGACGCTTGATTGGGCAAAGAAAAGCAATACGCATACTATTTGTCAAATTTGACCAATTAGTCTAATTATACTAATTGAACTTTTACTTCTTCGGCTTACCATTGGCTTTTTTAACTAACCGTAAATATTCTTTTGAAGTGAATGAATATTTTTCGTAAATTTTTACAAATCTCTCTGCTAACATTTCCCAAGTATATTTTTCCGCAACTATTCTTTGCGCCCGTTCACCCATTTTCTTGCGTAACTCGTCATTGTCAAGTAAAAAATTGGCTTTTTCCGCAATTTCTGTAGCATTTCTTACATGCACCAAATATCCGTTGTATCCGTCTTTGACTAAACTTGTCACTCCCCCGCTCCTAGTAACAATCACCGGTGTTTTGGCTGCCATAGCTTCCAAAATCACGAGTCCTAATGGCTCATTCCAAGTACTTGGCGCAACATAAACATCAGCTCTGGCATAAAAATGTTTAAAACTGACCTGTTCCTTGGGATTCATATAACCTAATATCCGGGTATTTGTAAGTTTATAATCAGCAATCAATTTTTCCAGGTATGTTCTTTCAGGCCCATCTCCTAAAATAATCACTTCACCTTTAATTTGTTTGGCTGCTTTGATAAGATATTGAACGCCTTTATGTACTGTCAACCGGCCGGTAAATAAAACTACTTTTTTGCCAGTTAAATTATATTTTTTATCAATTCTGTCTTTATCTTCTTGAGTTGTCAGATATTCTTTCATGTATACTCCACCCGGAATTGTCCGCAATTTATCTGAACAGTCAGACCCAAACATTTTCATAAACCAGCGTCTGGTAAAATTGGAATTGGCAGTTATCAAAGAAGATACTTTCACTGCGTCTTTTATAAGCCCCACAAATCTTTTATCCCGTTCTAAATAATGCAAATCGCTGCCATGGGTGGTTATTAAAAATCTGATACCGTATAACACTTTTATAAGCCTTGCAACTGGTGGCAAAAATATGGTATGGAATGCATGAACTATTTCCGGTTGGAATTCTTTGACAGCCGGAAGCGTGGCATCAATATAAGTAGTATAAATTTTGGATAATTCCACCCCAGACATGAGTTCATATTTTTTAGCCTCAAGAAGTTCAGGATTGCCTACGAAGACGCCCATTTGCGGAGGATGTACTACATAATGTTTGACTCCGGGTAATTTTCTGGATTCGGGAGCAACAATTGATACAGCATGGCCTTTTTTCACCAATTCGGCAGCCAAAGCCCGCAACCAAGCTCCACTGCCGTTTCCCCAAAGAGGAAACATATAAAGAAACATGATACGCATACTATTTGTCAAATTTGACCAATTTGTCTAATTAGACTAGTTGGAATATTTATCGACGGAATGCTTCTGCCGGATTGTCAACCAAGGTTTCGCGTCTGTAATCCATAGCTCTCTTATATAAATCTAAATATTTAATTGCGGAAGTTTTCCAGGAAAAATCTGTCCGCATGGCATTCTTTTTAAGACTTGTAAACATTTTATCACATTTATAAATTTGTAAAGCCCTCTCAAGCGCACCAAAAAAAGACAGTTCAGAATATTTTTTAAACACAAAGCCATTACCTGAATTTGTTTTAATATCGAAGTCGCGAACAATGTCTGCTAACCCTCCGGTTTCACGGACAATGGGAACACAACCGTAACGCATAGCTTCGATGACTACAATACCTCCGGGTTCAAATTTAGATGGCAGTAATATCAAATCCGCACCGGCAAAAATTTTCCTGGGTATTTGCCAATTAGCCATCAAATGTGTGCCAATTTGTTTAGGATACTTTTTTTCCAAATTGGTAAAAAATTCCCGGTATTTATTTTCTCCTTCACCCACAACAATAAATTGAATTTCATGCTCTTCCAATAAGTAAGGTAAAACTTTGATCAGTAAATCCAATCCTTTTTGATCTGTAAGCCTGCCTGATAAAGCCAGTATCGGAATATTTATATCAACCGGTAAATTAAATTCTTTTTGTAGATCAATTTTATTCTCTACCCGGTTGTTTAGCGTACGAATAGAGAAATTTTTCTTAATCAACTTATCAGTTAAAGGATTAAAATCTGTATAATCTAAACCGTTTAAAACTCCGTAGACTTTAGCTCTGACTTCTTTAAGCAGTTCACCCAAACCATGTCCGTATTCAGGTGTCATCACTTCCCGGGAATATCGTTGAGATACAGTATTTACTACATCGCTGTAAATGATGCCTCTTTTTAACGAATTTTGTTTTTTCAGTCTGTCAGTTACCAAAGGAGCCAGCATGCCTTTACCGTCATCAGATTCCAAAGGCGATACATAAAGAAAATCTATCACTCCCTGAAGCGCTAAATTATGGATGGTTAGCAAAGTGGAAATTGGGCGTAATTTTTTATCATATTTATAATTTACCCGTAAGTAGTTGACTAAATAACCGGTATGCCAATCATTGGCATGAATCACGTCAGGCACCCAATTTATGGTTTTAAGAAATTCCAAAGCTCCACGGGAAAGCAGTGCAAATCGGGTAGAATCGTCATTGTAACCATAAACATTAGCCCGTTTTTCGTAATATTCCATATTTTCCAAAAAATAAACTGTGGGTTCGTATTTATTTCCTACTTTCACTTTGACATTACAAATGAATTCTTTATCTCTATTTTCACGGTCAGTTGGTACTTTTAAGCCTGTTGCGAATAATTTGATTTTGTGCTTTTTTTCATTGATAGTGGCGTATTTAGGCATGAAAATTGCCACATCATGCCCCATTTTCTGTAAACTCCTGGGTAAAAAATACATCACTTGAGATAATCCTCCGACAGTTGCAAAAGGAGCCACTTCTGCAGCTACAAATAAGATTTTTAATTTTTGGGGCTTGGTAGTCATAATAATTAAACTAGCTTCATTCTACCATAAAGCGTGTTTTGAAAACGAGGAAAACAAATTTTAGTAGTTTTAACTGCCTGACAAAACGCCAAGGTTCTTGAATCAATCTCCATAACCATTCCAAGTTTAATTGTTGAAGCAGTTTTGGCGCACGTTTAAGTTTGCCGGAAATGATGTCAAAAGCACCACCTATGCTCATAAAAATTAGCGGAGATTCTGGTCCGCCAGTTGGCGGATGGATTCTGCCTGCCTGCCGGCGAGGCAGGGATTCTAGATAATTAATAAACATTTCCTGTTTTGGAGCGCCAAGTCCGACAAATACTAATTTAACACCACTATCTGTAATCCGTTGAGCTAACTGTTTAAAATATTCTTCAATATTTTGCATAGATTCTGGATTTTTATAAATTTCCTTTTTCTCTAGAATCTTTAATCTAGAATCTAGAATCGATAATTTGATTTCCGGTGTTTCTTCAGCCCAACCAGTAAGTTTAAGATTTTTTTTCTGCAAATTTTCAAAAGCCTTTTGCGCTACTCCATTTTTGCCGCCTATAAAAGCAACGGGATAATTTTGGGAAGCTGCCAAACTGATCAGATCCTGCATAAAATCAATTCCGGAAATTCTTTTAATTTCGAATTTCGAATTTCGAATTTCGAATTTTTTCAACCCCCAGACTACTCCTGTGCCGTCGGGTAAATTAATGGAAGATGTGTTCAAAATTTCCTGAAATGCTTTATTTGTTTGTGATTCAATCACAATTTCCGGATTTATGGAAAAAATTGATAAAAAATGGTTAACGTTTTCTTGTTGTAAATATTTTTGCACAAACAGAATGATGTCTTTCTTTATAGAAGTAGTGATTTTGATACCTAATAATGAGGTTGAATGTAACATATTTTAAAACTCTAAATTCTAAACTCTAAACCCTAAAAAAATTAAATTCAAAAAAGATTTTGTATTTTGTTTTTTATTTAGAATTTAGGATTTAGAATTTAGGATTTTCTATCACTTTCCACTTATTGATCTTTTATAAAGTTCAATGTTTTCCAAAGCCACTCCTGTGCCTTTGACCACACACAAAAGCGGATCGGCAGCTATGTGACAAGGTACGCCTGTAAGTTTGGTCATTAAAGTGTCCATATTTCTAAGTAGTGATGTGCCACCTGCCATTACAATTCCTTTATCAATAATATCTGCTCCCAGTTCCGGAGGAGTAGCTTCCAAAACTTCTTTGACAACTCCTACAATTTGTACGAGTACAGGCATAATAGCTTCATTAATTTCTTTTGAAGTTATTTCAATCATTCGAGGAAGTCCTGATGCCGCATCCCTACCTCTAACTTCCATTTTGGATTCTTTGGCGATATTTACTGCTGTTCCAATACCTATTTTTACGTCCTCTGCGCTCCGTTCACCAATGATTAAATTGTATTTTTTCTTCATATAATGAGCAATTGCTTCATCGATTTTATTTCCCGCAATTCTGGTGCTTTTGTTGACCACGATTCCGCCTAGAGAAATTACCGCAACCTCTGTTGATCCTCCGCCAATATCAACTATCATATTGCCTGAGGCTTGTGCTATGGGAATTTTGGCACCGATTGCAGCAGCAAGAGGTTCTTCAATCAAATAAGCTATTCTTGCACCTGCTGCCATGGTCGCATCAATTACGGCTCTCCGCTCTACCTGGGTTACTCCTGCAGGAACACAAATCATCACTTCCGGTTTGAAAAACCAGGATTTACCACAAACTTTTTGAATAAAATATCTAAGCAGCGCTTCTGTGATCAAATAATCCGCAATCACGCCATCCCGTAGAGGACGGGTAGCTACAATATTTCCCGGTGTTCTACCCAACATTTCTTTGGCTTCAGTTCCCACCGCCACTATATGATTATCATCCTGCGCCACAGCTACTACGGTTGGCTCATTTAATACCACTCCCTCACCAGCCAAATAGACTAACGAGTTAGCAGTACCAAGATCAATACCCAGACGTTTGTTAAACATAATTTAAAATGTAAAGTGTAAAGATCAAAATGACAATGAAAAATAAAAAATGTAATTAATTTTAAATTTTGAATTGTTTTTTTTGCTCCGTCAGTTGACGGATTGATTTTTAAATTTTGTTATTTCCATTCTATCACTCTTTTAATAAATAAAAAAATAATTTTTTTTAATTTATATTTTAATCACTATACGCTAAACGCTAGTCTCTATTCACTATTATATACTCTGATATCTTTATTTATAGTAGTTGGGGACTTGACGGATAATAATCAACTTCTTTAAGCTGAATGTAGCTATTACAAATAACATCACCAACAATTAGCTTGCATATGAAGCGTATTATATTTTCATTCATTTTGTGCCTGACATCTTCCTCTCTATTTGTAGTCAAAATGTTTTTTAATGTTTGAAAAACCACAAATTTTTAGACCATTTCCACTAAACTATCCGCCTGCAAGATGCTATAATATCTATAATGCGAAAACTCCCCAAACACATATTAAAATTGTCCTGGATCGTACCGATTATTTTTATCATAGTCGGCTCTATTGGAGTGATTTTATACGGCCGTGGATATAGACCTGATTTAAAACAAAATAACCTTAAATCAACCGGTTTGTTATCAGCAACTTCTGATCCAATTGGCTCCCAAGTTTTTATAAATGGCGAACTAAAAACAGCCACCAACAATACTCTTAATTTAGATCCCGGTTGGTATATGATTAAAATTATCAAAGAAGGTTATATTCCCTGGGAAAAAAAGATCCGGATTCAAGGAGAAGTGGTAGCCAATACTGATCCGTTTTTATTTCCTGCAAATCCTTCCCTTTCACCTCTTACCAACTCTGGCGTAGAACAGCCGATTTTATCTCCTGACGGAACAAAAATTGCTTATATCATCCCAGTTTCTGATAATATCACAGCTAAAAAATCCGGTTTATGGGTGTATGAATTAGTGGAACGGCCATTGGGATTTAACCGTGATCCACGTCAGCTAGGCACTACTTTACCGGAATTTAATTTTTCAAAAAGTACTCTTTCCTGGTCGCCTGATTCAATGGAAATTATGGTTGATAATGGAACGTATATCCGGCTTTATCAAACAAATAAAACCGAAGATTTTCAAGATGTATCGCTATCTTACCAAACTATTTTAAAAGATTGGGAAGACATGCGGTTAACCAAGGAAAAACAAAAATTGGCTACTTATAAAAAAGAATTGGCTGATGCAGTAAGTAATTCGGCTAAAATTTTGTCATTTTCACCTGATGAAACAAAAATGCTTTATGAAGCAACTGCCTCAGCTACGCTGCCACAAGTAATTAAACCACCTCTTATTGGCACAAATTCTGTTCAGGAACAACGAACCATTACACCCGGAAAATTATATGTTTATGACTCTCATGAAGATAAAAATTATTGGGTGTTGGACAAAAGTGAACTTATATCGCCAAAAACTTCTCCTCAACCAACAGCTAAATCTAAAATAATTACACCCAACTTGGAAATGCCTTGCAGACCAGCTGCTTCAGCAGAAGATAACTGCAAACAGGGAACTGCAAACTTCGAACTGGCTAATGTTCACTGGTTTCCTACTTCCAACCATTTAGTATTAACCTTAGAAGGTAAAATTGATATTATGGATTTTGACCGCACCAACTGGATCACTGTATATTCAGGTCCTTTTGTAGGTGATTTCATCGCTCCTTGGCCAAATGGATCAAGAATCATAATTATGACTAATCTCAACTCCAAAGTTTCCACTCTCCCCAATCTGTATACAGTAAATTTGAGGTAAATTGTCAAAAAAATCAGTCGGGACGGGCGGATTTGAACCGCCGACCTCACGATCCCGAACCGTGCATTCTACCAACTGAACTACGTCCCGTTTTAATGTATTTTAGGTTAACTGATGTTAAAATACAAATATACTTTGCCCCTGTAGCTCAACGGATAGAGCAGACTCGTCCTAAGAGTAAGATGAGGGTTCAATTCCTTCCAGGGGTACTTATGTCTCATTTTAAAATTATTCTCGCTTCAATATCAATTGGCCGGAAACAGCTACTTGAAAAATTAGGTGTGGATTTTCAAATCCTACCTTCTACAATTGATGAAGATAAAATTATCCACTCAAATCCTATCAAAATGTTACAAATGAGATCATGGGCAAAGGCGCAAGATGTGGTAACAACTATCAGACGTCAGACTGAATCTCAATTAGACAAATTTGACCAATTAGACAAATTGGGAGATGCTACGGATATTGTTAAATCCAAACTGAATCCTAAACGCTATCTAATTGTAGCTGCTGATTCTATGGCTATTTTACGAAAACCCTTCGGCTTTGCTCAGGGCAAGGCTTATGGCAAAGCTAAAACTAAAACTGAAGGCAAACAAATTTTACAGGCACTCATGGGTAAAACTCATGAATTTGTGACTGCAGCATCAATTGTTCATCTTGAGTTACTTAAGGAACTTAAGATACTTAAGCGATGGAATTCGATAACTACTACCCGTGTCACTATGCGCCAACTGAATCCTGATGAACTGGAAAGTTACGTCAAATATTTTGATTTTTCGAAATTTGCAGCTGGATACGCAATAAACGAGTATCCTACAGATTTGATTACTAAAATTGACGGCAGTTATACCAATGTAATCGGCTTGCCTTTTGAAGTAATCTTACCTATTTTCCGAAAATTACATCTGATATAAATAGTCCTATAGTATTGACACGGCATAATCGTTGTTATAAGATAGGCGTTTATGAATCCAGAAACACCAATAATTTCATATGAATTACTTAGAGTCTCCTCCTTATTATGCTGTGGCGGAGGCGTAATCGGCGGTCTGGTATTTGCTATCAAAATGTTCTCAAATTATCACCATCCAGTTAAAGACATACAATCTCGTCCTATTCAAGAAATAACCCGTCAAGATGTTGATATATACAGAAGAACCAGTACAGGAAAAGGTGAAGCTAAGGATATTGGATTTTATTATGATGGGGATAAAAAAAAACTCGTATATAATTCTCAAAAAAATGGTAAAAAATAACCACGTTAATTATTTAACAACACCCACCACAATAACCGCTTTCACAATTTTTTCCAAATAACAAATCTATTTCAAATTTTGCCCGCTCTACTCCATCCGATGCATGAACCAAATTTTTTTGTTTACTTTCTCCCCAATCACCTCTAATTGTTCCTTTGGCAGCTTTTGCAGAATCCGTAGGACCGATAAGATCTCTAACTCTGGCAACTACATTATCTGCTTGTAAAACTAATGCTACAACCGGTGTCTCCATCATAAATTTACATAAACTGGAAAAAAAAAGTTTATCTTTGTGGTGAGCATACCAGGTGTTTAATAGTTCTTGGGTTAAAGTCAACATTTTCATGTCAACAATTTCTATTTTGGCTCCCTCAAATCTGTCAATAATTTTGCCAACAATATGTTGCGCAATACCATCTGGTTTAATTAAGACTAGTGTTTTTTCTTCCATAGATTCCTCCTATATTAAATCAAATATAAAATATCAAAGATCAAATACACATATTAAAAATTAAAAATATTTGATATTTGCTTTGTGTTTTTGATATTTAATTTTTGATATTTAAATTATTACTCTCCAATAATTTTTTCAAATCGCTTCGCGTTTTGGTATGGTCCGATGATGGCTAAATTAAATTTATTATCCAAAAATATTTCTTGGGCAACTGCATAGATATCGTCCATACTAATTTTATCCAATTTAGCAAAAAAATCTTGAGGCGTAATGATTTTCCGTTTTAAAATTTCCTGAGTCCCATAAAAAGCAGCTACTGACCTAGAATCTTCTAAATCAAGCGTGGTTCTGCCTTTTAAATATTCTTTGGTTTTGGACAATTCCGCAAGCGTAATAGGTAATTTTTTATCGGCAATCGCCTTAAATTGTTCCAATATTACTTTTATTGCCTCATCAATGCGGTTTACATCAACTCCTGCCTGAACAACGAAATTACCCACATCCTGATATTGTGATGCATCTGCATGAACATAATAAGCCAATCCTCTGCGTTCACGAACTTCAATAAAAAGTCTTGAGGACATGCCTCCACCTAAAATTGCGCTTAAAATAGACAAAGCATATTTTTTGGGATGATCCAAAGAATATGCTCTCACTCCCAAAGCAATATGCGCCTGCTCGGTTTTTTTATAATTTATTTTTAATGCTCCCTTATCCTGTTTATCACTCTGCTTTATATATTGCTTAGTAACACCTTTTTTCCAGTCCGAAAGCGTTTTCTCGATCAATTTTTCTACTACGAACTGCGAACTATGAACTCGTCCTGCTACTACTATGATGGCATTGTTTGGTTTATATAAATCATTGATATAATTTACAAAATCTTGGCGGGTTATTTTTCTGATAATTTCTGCTTTACCTGCGGTGTCCCATCCTAAAGGCGTATCTCCATAAAGTAAATTTTCATAAACATCTCCGATATGCCGCATGGGTGTATCTTCGTACATATTGATTTCTTCAATGATGACGCCCTTTTCCCGTTCAATTTCTTCAGGTTTTAACAGTGGATGCAAAATCATATCTCCCAACACATCAATCAATAGCGGAGTATGTTTTGCGCGGGCTTTGATATAAAAACCAGTATGATCTTTACCTGTAAAAGCATTAAATTCTCCGCCTATGGCATCAATTTCTGAAGAAATTGCCAATGATGAAGGACGTTTTTGACTGCCTTTAAAAGTCATATGCTCCAAGAAATGTGCTATACCGTTAGTAGATTTGGTTTCATAACGGGAACCTGCCCCCACCATCACCATCACAGTTACGCTGTCAACGTGTGGCAATGGAACAGTTATCAGTTCAAGTCCGTTGGATAAAGTATGCTTGGTATAGTTATTCATAAAACAATTATCCAATCATCAAATATTCAAATAATCCAATTATCCAATATAAATAAAATTCAATATTATTGGATAATTTGAGAATTGGATTATTGGTATTTATTGGATAATTTTTATAATCTTAACACTTCTCCCCTCATTTCTCAATTTGCCAACTTGCACTAAAGGAAGAAATAATGAAATAATGAAATTAATCAGAACTTAGAACTTAAATCACAATGACCAAAAATTATTAAATTTGAGTTCTGGATATTGAGTTCAGTTTCCAATTAGTTGAGTTCTGGACATTGAGTTCTGAGTTCTGAATATATGGTTGATAAATTACGACAAATAGTTGAATGGCAAGTTTTAGAGCTGATCAAAAAAATGTCAGAGTTTGGAAAAATGACAAATGAGCAAGCTCAACAAATCGCTAAGCGTACAATTGAATTACTCAAACCCGGTATGTCTTTGGAGGAATTTTTCAAAAATGTGATGAAAATTGATGACGGGTTACCGGAACTATCTTTCATAGTTTTACCATTAGCCAAAATATATCAGGAAAAAATTGAAAATCCTTCAATTGATGCAGTCCGTGAGTTAGTCAGGAAAACCAATTATGATACAGCAGTTAATTTGTCTCAAAAAATAGTTGACCAGGATATAAAAATAAAATTTGTAGCACAAGGAAAACCAACAGTATAAAATTGACGGATCACCGTCATCCTGAACTAGATTCAGGATCTGGTTTATAAACTATAAATATGACTATCGCTCCACCAATTGCACCAATTAAACCCGTTACACCGATGCAGCCTAATCCCATGGAAATGTCACCATCTCCACCTTCTGAAATAAATAAACCTGCAGAACCACCAAAAACACTTGATACTACTATTGCTGACACACAAACCAAAATAGAAAATACTGCTAAACCTGCATTAACGCAAGTATTAGAAGGACAAGAACCATCAACAATTACACAAACAGATTTACAAGATGCGCGACCTGGTTTAGAGGAAATTGTAAATCCAACAACAGAAATTCCACCTGCAATTGAACCTCCTGTTATTGAACCACCTATAACTCCAACTCCCTCATCAACTGAAACAACTACTCAACCTGTAGCAGAAACAACTCCCCAACCAGAGGAAAATGTTCAACTCACACCGGCTGATTTACAATTATATTCATCACTTATTGATTCTGCTCAACAGATGTTTTTGGAACATAAACATTTATGGACATTAAATAAACCAACTGCTGATGATGTCATGGGGCTTATGGAAGTAGCATTGGCGAAAACTAAATACGGACCATCTGCAACTATAGATTTGATTGAACAAATGAAAAAAAACAAAAAAGAGTTGCCAGCCGGGACAGAAGAATTGAAACAAAAACTACAAATAATTGCTCAACAGCAAGAACAACAATTAATTGAACTTGCCAAAGAACATCAACTTTTAACAGACGCTGATATTGATTTAATCGGAAAAGGTGATAAAAATGCTTTTGATCAGATTATGAACCGGATTGGATCTGATTTGAAAAATAAAGGCACAAATACCGGTAAATTTTTGAGGGAACCCGATATATTCGGAGATAAATTTAAACTGAATTTACAGGGAATTTTGGAAGTATCCGGTGCCTGGCCTGACAATGAAATAGAACAATATAAGCTACTCACCATATTTCAAACTGTGTACAAAGACCAAACCACCCCGTTAAATGATAAAATCAAAGAAAAAGCCGGTAAATGGGGAAAAGTTGGCGGAGGCGGATTATTGATGATGTTATTTCTCATGGTACAAACAGCTTCACAAGGTGAAGGAGGAGGACGGTAAATAATAATCCAATAATCCAATAATCCAATAATCCAATAATCCAATAATCCAATAATCCAATAAATTTAATTCTAATCTCTAAACGCTACGCTCAATATTTGCCCTCAAAACGCCCTATAGTGTATAATACCCATCCGAATGTCATTCTTGATAAACACATAATGTCATTCCCGATCTAATCGGGAATCTTAATAAGATCCCCGCTTTCGCGAGGATGACAATGAGAAACGCAAGGATGACACAAATACTATGTCAAATGATTTCAATCCATATCAAATGCATCTGGTGTATCAAAATCACAAAGATGAACATGTTGTGTCAAATAGTTCTTCTAGTAAACCCACAACTTACTATAATAGTAAGTCAAATTCACATTCAGGGTCATTTTTTCAAACTCTGGGATTGGGTTTAATCATATTTTCATTAGGTTCGCTTTTTGCAGCTTTTTGGCCTTTTATAAAATTGGATTTACGTTTTTTAAAAGATAAAATCGCCTGGGCAAAAACATCACAGGAACAACCTGTTCAACCGGAATCAACTTTCAATCCCCTTATCGGACCCGATGGCAAAGATATTGAACCGGTTAATAAAGACTTTTCGATAATTATTCCAACAATTGGTGTCAATGCCTCAATCATTGCCGGGGTCAATCCAGCATCAGCACCCGGATATAATAAAGCATTGTTAGAAGGTGTTGCCCATTCTGTTACATCTTATTATCCCAATGAAAACGGTACAGTGCATTTGTTTTCACATTCGACTAATTATGAATGGTTTGTTAAAGATTTAAATGCGGTATTTTATTTACTTAAAAATCTTAAACCTGATGATTTGGTAGTAATATTTTACCTGGGTAACCGATATACCTACACAATCCGCGAATCAAAGGTAGTTTCCGCAAAAGACGTATCTTATCTAACGCCGCAGCGTAACAGTCGTAACTTGATCTTGCAAACTTGTTGGCCACCAGGTTCATCTTATCAACGGCTATTATTTTTCGCAGATTTGATCGAAGAAAAAGTATATGGCAAATTTTCCGAAATAACCCAATAACCCAATCACCACAAATATAAAATAAACCAATTTATTGGTATTTATTGCCTGCCCGCCAACTGCTGTTGCAGTAGGCAACTGCAGGCGGGGATTATTTGTATATTGGATTATTGGATAATTACGAAGTAACCTATAACACTTGACATACTTGACATCATATGTTATTATTCCCAAACTTATTCAATAAGCATACAAAAGTATCAATATATATCATATATGTGCTCGATAATCATAATAAGTAAAAATAAGATCGGCATATCAAAATATGAATAAAGCTATCAAAGTGTTTGTTTTATTCGGATTTATGTTATCTGCGTTATTTGTCACGGTTAAGGCTGTAAAAGCCGAAAACTGTACCACAACCGGTGGCCAATACGGCACCACTACCTGCACACCTACTGATGTAACTATCAATAAAACCGTCCGTAATCCTATAACTGGTGATTGGGTGGAAAATTTACTATCAGGAGATGCTACTTATTCACCTGACAGCGAAGTTTTGTACAACTTAAAAATTACCAATTCATCCAGTCAAGGCTTTGACAAAGTCACTGTTGAAGATATCATGCCGGAAAAAGTGGTTTCTATATCTATAGCTGAAGGAGACAATAATAAGGTTAAAAACGTCAAATTTGAAGACAACCGACTTAAATTTGAGCTGGCGAATAGATTTGAAGGAAATACTTCAATTGATATCCAACTTAAAGCCAAAGTAAAATCAGCAGGAAATTTTGATTCTTCAAAATCATTATTCTGTGGCAGTGAAAATGGTTTACAAAACACAGTTCAAGTCAGAGCTGAAGATAGATTTGATGAAGACAGCGCTTCAATTTGTGTACAAACTAAAGTATTAGGCGTGACCACCTTACCGGTAAATGGACCAACAGACTTTTTACCATTAGTCCCATTTGCTATAACAGGACTTACAGGCTTGGGATTATTTTTGAAAAAAAGAAGTTAAATTATTGTTCGAATCCCGACTAAGTCGTAGATGAGAACTAAATATTGTTAACTTCTCGTCCTGCAAAGCAGGACTCGAAGAATAATATTTCTGGCTCTTTGAAAAGTTAATAGGATTAAGTTGTAATATAAGGAATTTCAGGTAGATGAAGATGTTTTTCGATACGTTTGGTACGAAATCTTAATGTCTTATCTTGTTGATCAACGTATTTAAGTGTCGATTTAACATCTTGTTTTATTTGCTTTATGTCTTTTTTGATAGTTTTTAAGTCTTTTTTAATTGGACTTAATTGCATTTCTAAATCGTCTTTAGTTGAAAAGACTTGTTTTAACTTAATAATGTCTTTATCTGTAATCATATGTTTATATTAGATTTAATATTTTTAGATGTCAATCATCGCTAAATTTGAATTTGTGGATTATTGGCCAGTTTTTCTTATTTTGAAAACATTTAAAACAATAAAGACACGGTTCGTAACCATAAAAAGATCTAACTCTAACAGCTGTTTCTTTATCAGTAACATCTATTTTACAAATATCGCAAAAATCTTTGGTCATAGGACTTTTGATTTTACAACTTGTTTAAGGATTTTAGTCAAGTAAGACAAATTACATCAATAATGTTCAATCAGTATATACTTTTGTCAATTGAAATTTGCCTATCTATGTGAGGGTGGCAGGCCTTCAATTTAGGTAGGTAAATTTAAATTGATAAAAAAAGTGTCATTCTGAAATTTTAATGTCATGTTGAATTTATTTCAACATCTCGTTTTTAAAACTAGATCCTGAAACAAGTTCAGGATGACGTAAAACTCAGGATGACAAGTAGTAAATTATTAAAATATTATAAATTTTTTTAGAAACAGTTAATGAATTTGATGAGTTTACTGTTTCTTAAAGAGGAGAAAAAAATATGGCAGGCAAATTAGGAGAAGGATTATTAACGAGAAGAAACGTAATAAAAGGCGGATTATTAGCGCTAGGAACAGCTTTTATTCCAGAACATTTGGTAAATGCTGAAACAAATCTTCCATGGGGAAATGGAAAATATCAAACATTCCCAAGAGGAATAATTGAAACTGAGACAACTAGAACTGTTGACAATATTGACATGTCCCGAACGAAACAGACAACTGAAACTGTAATTATAGATAAACCTGTTTTACAAAATATTGATTTAGGTACATTAGGACCAGATGTAGATACAATTGCAGGATTGGATTTTCAAGGCGATATTCCAACCGGCGCATTGGTCGTACATATGCCTAAAAATGGAATTGTTGAAGAAACCAGAGTAGTTTTTGTCAAAAGAACTGACCTGGAAACAGTACAAATAAATAAAGCGCTTGGCGGAGACAGATTTGATGTTTACCAAATGTCAAAATATGGCGGTGATAAAGCTTTGGATGCCATGGCCAGAAAACATGCAACCAATACTGCCAGAAAGCATCAAAAAGTGGTTTATTTGGGTGATCTAGGATTGTTTGAGAAACAATGGGGAGAGAAAGAAAAAGTATTGTTAAACAGGATTATCAGAGCCCAAAGACCTGCAAAACCTGAAATAGGTATTCAGGAACCGGATTTTGTAAGTCCAAGAGTATATTAAAATTAGATTTGTATTAAATTAAGCAGGTCAAACAGTGTGCTGTTTGACCTGCTATTTTTTATCTATAAACATGAAAATTACTCATCAAAATCAAGACTTAGTTTCGGTAATTATGCCTGTTCGAAACGGATCTGTTTTTATGGTTAAAGCCATAAACAGCATCGTAAATCAAACATATAAAAATTGGGAACTTTTGATAATTGATGATGCTTCATCTGATTCCACCCGGACAGTTATGCAAGAATTTAAAAAACAATATCCAGCTAAAATCAGGTTATTTAAAACCAAACGAAATTTAGGAGCTTTTGCTGCAGCAAATACTGTCATTCAACGTGCTAAAGGAAAATATTTAGCTCCCATGGATTCTGATGATATTGCTCATTTTGAGAGGCTGGAAAAACAGGTTAAATTTTTACATCAAAATCCAAATGTCATTTTAGTTGGGTCAAATGCGGAAATTATTGATCAAAATGATAACCTTACAGGTTATAAAAAATACGGTTTAACCCATGAAGAAATTTATCAACAAATGTCACTTATCAATCCAATTGTCCATCCTTCATGCATGATCCGCAAATCAATGTTACCGAACCCACAAAAACTGTATTTAACCAATTTTGGTGTTAATAGTGATTATTTTACGTTTTTTCAGTTATTAAATTACGGTAAATTTGCCAACTTACCTGAAAATTTACTCTCATACAGAATTCATGGAAAAAATAGTTCTTTAGTAAATTTAAAAGCTAAATTTTTTAATACTATAAAAATTAGACTGGCGGCTGTCAAAGAGTTTAAATATCAAATGCCATTTTATGTATATCCATTACTTCTAATTCAAGTTATCATCGTATCGTTCATCCCTGGAAAATTGCTCTTACCTATATATTTATTTATTAGAGGTATGCGCACACAAATGAATAATAATCCCTCAATTATGTCCCAAAATAATACTTTATTTAACCGCGTTAAGTATGCCTTAACCATGCTATTTTAAAATATGCAACACAACAACAAATCTAGCCCACGTCAAAAAGCAAGTAAAATTCTAAAATTTTGGCCAATAATTACTTTACTAATCATTGAAATTGCCCTATTTTTCACAAATTATATCCCCGGTACTTTTCTCATGGGTTGGGATAATGTGATGCCAGAATTTAATTTCAAAGCCAATTTAATCAGGAATATTTTTGGAGTCTGGCAGGAACACCGAGGCTTAGGTCTTTATGACGGCATGTCACATATTGCTTTAACTATCCATACTCTATTTCTATGGTTGATATCTGTAGTTTTACCTACTAACATCTTACGGTATGTATTTAATCTCTTAATGCATTTTTTAGGAGGTTTAGGCATGTATTTTTTGGTTAGACATATTTATTCTTCGAATCCCCGAAGGGATGAGAAGTTCTCTCCGCCAGCTGGCGGATCGAACAATAAAATCATTTCGTTACTGGCATCGGTTTTTTATCTTTTTAATCCAGCAACCATCCAAATGTTTTATACACCACTGGAATCTTTTTCAGTGCATTTTATGGCTTTACCATGGCTGACTTTGACTTTATTAAATTATTTACAAAAAAGTAATCAAAGAAATTTTATTTGGTTTTTACTGATTGTCTTAATCACAACTCCCCAATATTTCATCACCACTTTATTTCTGTCAACTTTATGTGTAATTTTACCTATTTTGATAACTTTTGTTATAAAAAATCATAGTCGTTCTGATGTAAGAAAAGTTTTAACTGTTATTTTCAGTTTTTTATGTATCAACGCTTTCTGGTTAATCCCCTATATTTATGGTATTCCGCAAAATGCGCCAATCATCCAATCCGCCAATATAAATCAAATGTCTTCTCAGGAAATATTTATGCGTAATCAGGCATTTGGAGATATAAAAAATATTTTACTACTGCGTGGATTTAGCTTAGATTATATTGATCTAAATTCTCAAGGTATATCACAACTAATTATGCTTCCCTGGAGGAATTTTCTGTATCAGCCATTAATTACCGGATTGGCAATTTTATTATCTTTAATTACCCTGTTTGGCCTGATTAAATTTAAAAATAACACTTATTTACTACCATTTTTATGTATTTTTATTATTGGTTTAGTCATGTTGGGAACTAATATTCCCATACTAAAAGAGTTGATTGCCTTTTTACGGAAATATGTTCCTTTTTTCAGTGAGATTTTTCGCTTTAGTTTTACAAAATTTAGCTTGTTATTTGTATTTGCGTATAGTATTTTTCTGGTAAATGGAATACTGGAACTAACTAAAATTTTTAAGAAAAAAGCCGTTAGTTATTTAGTTTCCTTGCTCATAATTTCTACTTTTTCCATACCTGCTTTTCAAGGTAATTTCTTTTATCAACAGTTGAAAGTTCAATTACCGAAAAGTTATCTGAATGTGTTCAATTTCATGCTTGATGAAAATCCCCATGCTCGAGTGGCAATTTTACCCCAACCGGAGTTTTGGTCATGGAAACACTATCAATATGGATATACAGGTAGCGGATTTTTGTGGTATGGATTAAATCAATCTCTTTTAGATAGAGCTTTTGATCCCTGGAGCAATAATAATGAAAGTTATTATTGGCAATTATCTCAAAGTATTTATCAAAAAAATCCGGTATTATTCCGTCAAATACTGGCCAAATATGATGTCAGTTATATAATTTTAGATGAATATCTCATCTCTTCAGGTAACCAACAAGCTTTATATAATGACGAAATCCGAAAATTAATCAGTAAAAATCCAGATATCGCTCAAATTGGGTTTTTTGGAAATTTATCTGTTTATCAGATCAAAAATCCTAATTCTGAGGCTTATATTTCAATAAATTCAAATTTACCTTTAGTTGCACCGGATAAAAAATGGCTGGATATTGATCAGACATATATTGACTTTGGTGATTATATTTCATCTATCAATAGTGATATTTTTTATCCATTTAGATCATTATTCTCCAAAAGAACATTACGTGATGAGGTTTTGGGAGTTACAGAAATAAATCATCAAATTGTTATCAAATCTGCAAAACTGCCAACACAGTTTACAGAGCAAATACCTGATGAAATAGCTTCAGACAGTGCAAAACTTATTAAAAAAGATAATTATCTGGAAATGCAATTAGATAATAATGCACTTGTTTATACCAGTGACAATGTCGATGTGTTAAATTCAAATTTTGTTAATAATACCTGCAATCCTTTTAAAACAGGTATTGCTAACAACCAGAAAATTACAGACCAAAATAGTACTTATCTAAACCTTTCAGCCAAAGATCAAAGAAATTGTCTGTCATTTGGTATACCGAATTTGCTGCTGAGAGATGCTTATTTAATTTCTGTCACTTCAAGAAATATTACAGGCTTACCTCTTAGAATGTCTCTGATTAATAATACTGCCAAACATATCGAATTAGAAACATTTTTACATCAGGGCAACAATTGGCAAACAGATTATTTTATCGTTCCGCCCTTAGCATCAGATTATCTGGGATATACCTTTTATGTAATTAATGATGGAATCGGAAACAATAATGCGGAGAATGATATTAAGCTAATTAATATTTACCAAATACCTTATAACTTTTTGAAAGAAATTAAATTTATTCATAGTTTTAATCATCAATTAACAACTAGCAATTTTCAATTAAATTCTGTAAATCATCCTGACCCGGCTGAATATGAAGTCAATGTAGAATTGCTAATGAATAATTTACAATTAGAACAAAAAAACAACCAAGTTCTAATACTTAATCAGAGTTATAATGATGGTTGGTTTGCCTATGAAATTCCATCAAATAATCAATTAGCCCGCTATTTTCCATTTCTTTTTGGCAGGAAATTGGATCATGTTTTGGTGAATAATTGGGCAAATGCGTGGGTATTAGACGATAAGATATTAAGACAGGAAGACAATAAGACAAATAATCTTACCGTCTTACCGTCTGACAATCTTACCGTCTACATCGTCTTCTGGCCACAACTGCTGGAATTTGTTGGTTTTGCTTTAATAGCAGTGCCTTTATTGTTTGTTTTAATCAAATCAAAAAAATAGTTGCTTATTTTTTCGTGCAAACAGCTACGAAATATTTTGGTTGATAACCGTCTTTCAAAGGCAGTATGTCATAACTTGGTTGGACTAATCTGATTAATAAACTCATCAATAGTCCAAATTGCTGCCTTTTTGAAGGTATTTTGTTAGCTAACATTCGCACAATATCAAGAGTTTGATTGACTGAATTTGGTATTTGTATCTGACCGAATGTTTGTTCTATTTTCAATCCAGCTTCAGTTAATATTTCAGAAAATTCCTGTTGATTAAATTCCTGTGCATGAAATTGATTATAAGATCTGTATCTGTCTTTTGACAAACATGTTCTATTAGGACTAGAAACAATCATAATTCCATGATTTGGATCCAAAACTTCAGCAATATGTGCT